>ENA-OQHY01000559-OQHY01000559.1-human-gut-metagenome-genome-assembly--contig:-NODE-559-length-20665-cov-5.603175_pt1 | contig 20665 bp, 22 predicted proteins | sample MGYA00242570_ERZ504733 | MGnify/ENA primary metagenome ERZ504733 (study PRJEB26092, sample SAMD00036219) | human gut metagenome | host: Homo sapiens | study: EMG produced TPA metagenomics assembly of... | reverse complement strand
CTGGGTTTACAGGTGGCAAGCAACGCATTATGGCACTGTACCAGACCCAGCCTGACCGAAAACTCCGTGCCAAGGCGTTGGCAAAGGAGTACGGCATCGGTGGGCATTCCCACGATTTTCTGGACGGCAGTCGAGGCTTTGTCAACCACGACGGGAGAGGAATGGAATTCGACCACTATCCCGACCACAAGAAATTCATCCTGAAATGGGCGCAGGTGGAAAAGTATATCGACCTGATGATCCAGTCCGACCGCTACCTGACCGACAAGGAAAAGGAGCATTATTCGCCGCCTGCGCCGGTCAGCGCAAAGCCGGATGGTGCCTTGACTCATGCCAAAAACCTGATTCGGGATTTCTGTTTGAAAGAATACGATTCCGAGCCGGACTTCTCTGACCTATCCAAGATTGGTATTGCCTACACCAACGCCACCGATGAGGATATTCCCATTCAAGTTAATGTGGATTTGGTGGGATACCGGGTGGAACGGTATCTGGGTGAAGTGCTGATCGACGAGCGGCAGTACGAAAGTCTGGAAGAACTGACCGAAACCGAGCTGGAAGCTTTGGACTTTTCGGAACTGGTCAGCGTCACGGATGAGGAATTGGAGCACTACCACAGCAAAGTGGAGGAACGCCCTGCACTGCTGCCGCTGGATGCCGCCACCGAGTACAATGCCTGAAGGAGCAGCACCCGGATGCGCTGGTGGGCTTTGAGCAGAACGGACAGTTTGAGTTTTACGCAGATGACGCGCAAAAAGTCAGTGAACTTCTGGGCGGCAAACTGCTGGAAAAAGAAACTGCACTGGGCACCGTCCCGGTCACCGGCTTCCCCAGAGACCAGTGGGCGCACCGTGCCAAGCAGCTGTGCAGTGTGGTGAGAACGTCTATCTTGCCGGGCTGAACGAGGACGGCACCCATCACCAGACCAAGTACCTGCGCCGAGAGGACTATCTGCCGCTGGGTGCTACCATCCACATGGAAGGGCGGGCTTTCCGAGTGGATACGGTAAACTATGATAGGGGTAGCGTGACCCTGCAGGATGTGGCACTGGCAGAAATGCGGATGCCAGTTTTCCGGGAAGAACCGCTGGCTATTGTCCGGGAGTTGTACGAGGAGCAGGATATGATGGAACCCCCCTGCCCGATTATAAGGTCGGTGATAACGTTATCGTTGATCTTCCTACCCGAACCATCGAGGGAACCATCGGCTATGTAGGCGAAACGGATGTTCGCATCGACACCAGTGCGCACGGACAGTCGTGGGATAACGAAGTTATCAACAAACGACAATTCGAGGATGGCTTGCGGCAGAATGAACAGGTTACTACGCAGCCAGATGATACTGTAAAAACGGTTGCCATATACCCTGCTGAAGAAAACCGTATGCCTTATGATATTGTGATCCAGACGATTGGCTCAAAATCACCTACTCTGGATGCAGTTGAACCGGAACAATCCACACTTGAACTTGCCGGGAACTTCCACATCACGGATGATGATTTGGGTGTCGGAGGCCCCAAACAGAAATTCGCCCGGAACATCGAAGCTATCCGTACCCTGTTCAAGCTGGAAGAGGAGCACCGGGGTGCCACCGCCGAGGAGCAGCAGGTGCTTTCGCAGTATGTGGGCTGGGGCGGTCTGGCAGACGCTTTTGACCCCGGCAAAGATAATTGGGCAAAGGAATACGCCGAACTGAAAGGACTGCTTTCCGAGGATGAGTACGCTGCTGCCCGTTCCAGCACCCTGAACGCCCACTATACTAGCCCCACCGTCATCCGTAGTATCTACGATGCCGTGGAGCGCATGGGTTTCCACAACGGTAACATTCTGGAACCTAGTATGGGCGTGGGCAACTTCTTCGGAATGCTGCCGAACACCATGCAGGACAGTCGGCTGTACGGCGTAGAACTAGACAGCATCACCGGGCGCATTGCGAAAAAACTGTACCCGCAGGCTGACATTACCGTAGCCGGTTTTGAGACCATCGACAGGCGTGACTTTTATGATCTCGCTGTTGGCAACGTGCCTTTCGGTCAGTACAAGGTCAACGACAAAGCGTACAACAAGCTGGGATTCTCCATCCACAATTATTTCTTTGCGAAAGCCATCGACCAAGTGCGTCCGGGCGGCGTGGTGGCGTTCGTCACCAGCCGCTACACCATGGACAGCAAGGACAGCACCGCCCGCAAGCACATGGCAGAGCGTGCCGACTTGCTGGGCGCGATCCGTCTGCCGAATAATGCGTTCAAGGCGAATGCTGGCACCGAAGTGGTTTCGGATATTATCTTCCTGCAAAAGCGTGACCGCCCCATCGACCATGAGCCGGACTGGGTGCAGCTTGGCAAGACCGAGGACGGCTTTGCCATCAACCAGTATTTTGTGGACCACCCGGAGATGGTGCTGGGCGAGCTGACCACCGAAAGCACCCCATACGGACACGATCTGACCGTTGCGCCCATTGAGGGCGCAGTGCTGGCCGACCAGCTTGCCGAAGCGGTACAGCATATTGAGGGCCAGTATGTTGAAGTCGAGGTGGAAACACCAGATGTTGCGGATGCAGAAGTCGAGCGCAAGACGCTCCCCGCTGACCCGGATGTAAAGAATTTCTCCTATGCCGTGGTGGACGGTGAGGTGTACTACCGAGAAAATTCGATTATGACGCAGGTGGAGTTGTCCGATAATGCCAAAGCCCGTGTCACCGGCATGGTGGAACTGCGGCAGATCGTCAACCAGCTGATTCAGGAGCAGCTGGACGATTACCCGGATGAGGACATTAAGACAACCCAAGCAAAGCTGAACACAGCTTATGACGCTTTTACCGCAAAATACGGTCTGCTCAACGACCGCAAAAATGGGCGTTTGTTTGAGGATGATTCTTCCTACTATCTGCTCTGCTCTTTGGAAAATCTCGATGAGAATAAACAGCTCAAAAGCAAGGCGGATATGTTCACCAAGCGAACGATTCGCCCAGAGCACACGGTCACCAGCGTGGACACCCCCAGCGAAGCACTGGCAGTGTCCATTGGAGAACATGGCCGTGTTGATCTGCCTATATGGCGGAACTTCTCGGCTCTCCCGGCGATTATGAGCGTATTACCACAGAGCTGCAAGGCGTGATTTTCAAAGACCCTTCTGCGGATGCAGATGAGCCGGAAGCAGGCTGGCAGACTGCGGACGAGTATCTTTCCGGCAATGTGCGGAATAAACTGCGCATGGCTCAGCTTGCCGCTGAAAGCCACCCGGAGTTCAAGATCAATGTGGAGGCTTTGACCAAAGCGCAGCCGAAGGACCTTGAAGCATCAGAAATCGACATCCGACTGGGTGCCACATGGCTGAATCCCGCCATTGTGCAGCAGTTTATGATGGAGACTTTTCAGCCGCCCTACCGCATCCGCTATAACAACCTGATCCAAGTCCACTACTCTCCATTTACGTCCGAATGGCGCATCGGCAACAAATCTGCCGCCGGAATGTATGATATCATGTCCACCGAAACCTACGGCACCCACCGGGCCACCGCCTACAAGATTTTGGAGGACACCTTGAATTTGCGGGACTGCCGCATTTATGATACCATTGAGGAGGATGGTAAAGAGCGGCGTGTCCTGAACCAGAAGGAGACGATGCTTGCCCAGCAGAAGCAGCAGGCCATCAAGGATACCTTTGCAGGCTGGGTTTGGCAAGACCCGCAGCGGCGGAATCTGTTGGTGAAGCAGTATAACGAGTTGTTCAATAGTACCCGGCCCCGCGAGTATGACGGAAGCCATATCCATTTTGTCGGTATGAACCCGGAGATCAATCTGCGGGAACATCAGCGCAATGCAGTTGCTCATGTGCTTTATGGTGGGAACACCCTGCTCGCCCACGAGGTGGGTGCCGGCAAAAGTTTTGAGATGGCAGCTTCGGCAATGGAATCTAAGCGTTTGGGCCTGTGTCAGAAAAGCCTGTTCGTGGTACCCAACCATCTGACCGAGCAGTGGGCCAGCGAGTTCCTGCGGCTATACCCCAATGCAAAGCTGCTCGTTACCAGCAAGAAAGACTTTGAACCCGCCAATCGAAAGCGTTTTTGCGCCCGCATCGCAACCGGCGACTACGATGCCGTCATTATCGGCCACTCGCAGTTTGAGAAAATCCCTCTTTCTGCGGAACGGCAGGCACGGATCATCGAAGATCAGATCGAGGAAATCGAAAAAGCCATTGCAGAGGCCAAGGAACAGTCCGGTGAGCATTTTACCGTGAAACAGATGGAAAAGACACGGAAAACACTGGAGGTGAAACTGAAAAAGCTACAGTCCACCGATCGCAAAGATGATGTGGTCACATTTGAACAATTAGGCGTAGATAGGTTATTTGTGGACGAGAGCCAGAACTACAAGAACCTATATCTTTACACCAAGATGCGCAATGTTGCCGGCCTTTCTACCTCCGAAGCACAGAAGTCCAGCGATATGTTCGGCAAGTGTCGTTATCTGGATGAAGTGACTGGCGGGCGCGGCGTGATTTTCGCAACGGGAACGCCCATCAGCAACTCCATGACGGAAATGTACACCCTGATGCGCTATTTGCAGTACAGCACTCTCCAGCAGAAACAACTGACCCACTTTGATGCATGGGCTTCTACGTTTGGCGAGACCACCACAGCCATTGAGCTTGCGCCGGAAGGAACCGGCTACCGTGCGCGCACACGTTTTGCCAAGTTCTTTAATCTGCCGGAGCTGATGAATATGTTCAAGGAGGCAGCGGACATCAAGACTTCCGACCAGTTGCATCTGCCTGTTCCGGAAGCCAAGTTTGAAACTGTCGTGGTCAAACCCTCGGAAATCCAGCAGGACATGGTGAAATCCCTGAGCGAACGCGCTGCTGAGGTGCATAGCGGTGCGGTTGACCCCTCGGTGGACAATATGCTGAAGATCACCTCGGACGGACGTAAAATCGGCCTTGACCAGCGGCTGATGAATCCGCTCACCCCGGATGACCCGGACAGCAAACTGAATGCCTGCGTCGACAATGTTCTGCGTATCTGGAACGAAACCAAAGAGGATAATCTGACGCAGCTGATTTTCTGCGATATGTCCACGCCCAAGGGAGACGGCTCGTTCAATGTCTACGATGATATTCGCACAAAGCTGCTTGCCGCCGGGGTGCCGGAATCGGAGGTCGAGTTCATCCACAACGCTGATACTGAAGGTAAGAAAGCGGATTTGTTCTCCAAAGTCCGCAGCGGCAAGGTGCGTGTCCTGCTGGGCAGCACTGCAAAGATGGGCGCAGGCACCAATGTCCAGACCCTGCTGGTGGCCGTGCATCATCTGGATGTAGGCTGGCGACCGTCCGATATGACCCAACGCAACGGCCGAATCATCCGTCAGGGCAACAAAAACAAACAAGTTTACGTCTATAATTACGTCACGGAGGGGACATTCGACGCCTACCTCTGGCAAACGCTGGAAAACAAGCAGAAGTTTATTTCGCAGATCATGACGAGCAAATCTCCGATGCGCTCCTGCGATGATGTGGATGAGCAGGCTCTTTCGTATGCCGAGGTCAAGGCCCTATGCGCAGGCGACCCGCGCATCCGGGAAAAGATGGATCTGGATGTGCAGGTAGCAAAGCTCAAGGTGCTGCGCTCGGATTACCAGAACCAGAAATATCGTCTGGAAGATAAGCTGCTCAAGCATTACCCGGAGGAAATTCAGAAAGCGAAGAACCGTATTGCGGCTCTGAAAAACGATGCCCAAATCGCAGACGCACACCCGCAGGATAAGGAGAACTTCTGCGGCATGACGATCAAGGGCATGGTGTTCGATGAGAAAAAAGCAGCTGGTGAGCGGCTGATGCTCGCCTGCAAGGAGATGCCGAATGCGGATATGATGCTGCTGGGCACCTATCGCGGCTTTGAGCTGAACATTCGCTTTGACAGTTTCAAGAATGAGCATCAAATCGTTCTCCGCGGCGAGCTGAGTTATCCGGTACCGCTGGGCGATGACCCTCGCGGCAACATCGTCCGTCTGGACAATGCCATCGGCAATTTTGCCGACCGCATTGCCGATGCTGATGCCGCACTGGATTCTCTGGAACAGCAGAAGCAGGCCGCAGAGGTTGAAATCGCCAAGCCGTTTGCGCAGGAGGAAGAACTGCAAACCAAATCTGCCCGCCTTGCAGAATTGGATGCGCTGTTGAACATGGAGCATCAGCCAGCCGGACAGAACCCGAAGCGGAAGAAAAGCCGGATGCCCGCCCCTCTGTGCTGGCAGCTCTGGAAGAAAAGGCTGATAAAGTGGAGCCTGTCCGACCATTCAAATCTTACTTGGATAAGGATGGTGATGCCCGGTGACGGAGCGCCGTGACCAGCAGATCCATTTTCGTGTCAGCAAAGTCGAACTGGAACGCATTCGTCAGAAGATGGAAAGTTGCGGTATTTTGAGCATTGGCTCTTATCTGCGAAAAATGGCTCTGGATGGTTACTGCCTGAATCTTGATTTACCACAGCTGCGTCGGATGGCGTACCTTCTTCAGAATTGCAGCAACAACCTGAATCAGGTGGCGAAACGGGCCAGTGAAAGCGGGCAGCTCTATGCCGCCGATTTAGAGGACTTGCGTAGTCGGTTGGATGAGCTGATAGCTATTGGCAAGCAACTTCTCGCCAAACTCACCGAACTCTAAAAAATTTCCCGCAGTAGGAGGCTGCGGGTTTACATAACGGTTGACACCCTTGCAAGGCAAGGGGCGATACCTTTATAATAGGGGCGAAAAAGAAAGGCTGGTGTTTGATATGAGGTTTTTATTCAAGATGATGCTTGCCCCGATCTCTCTGTTCGTGGCTTTTCTGGCTCTGATGGCAAAGTGGCTGCTTACTCTGTCCAGCTATGTTGTCGCGCCGTTGATGCTGTATATCTTTGGCTGCGGCATCTACACCGTCTACCGCCAGACTTGGGATCAATTTCTGATTCTGCTGGTTGCCGAATTTCTCTGCTTTGTCCTTTTTGTCGGCGCAACTGCAATGGTGGAGGGCGTTGAGAAATTCAGCGGTTGGCTCCGGGACCTGATTTGATTTTGAATCTTCTTGCCGCCTTCGGGCGGCTTTTTCATTTAGGAGGTGATCTGCTCTGGCTGCTACTCGTCTGATCGCACTGCATCAGCACAAAGGAAAATCTATTGCCGCCTGCCTGAAAGACCGCACCAACTATGCACAGAATCCTGACAAGACTGAAAAAGGCGAACTTGTCAGCAGCTATCAATGCAGCCCGCTTACTGTGGACGAGGAGTTCATGCTCACAAAAAAGCTGTACGAGCAGGCCACCGGGCGCAGCCAAAAAAGTAACATTATCGCCTATCAGATACGGCAATCTTTCCGACCTGGTGAAATTACGGCTGAAGAAGCAAACCGCATCGGTTATGAGTTGGCCTCCCGGTTTCTGAAAGGCAAACACGCTTTTATCGTTGCAACGCATACCGATCGGGAACACATTCACAATCACATTATCTATAACTCGACCACTCTGGACGGCACAAGAAAATTCCGGGATTTTTTCTTTTCCGGTCTGGCAGTGCAGCGGTTGAGCGACCTGATTTGTCTGGAGCATCAGCTGTCAGTCATTGAAAAGAAGCCTTACCGGGAACGGCAGAAGCGCATCATTTACCCACCAAAGGAAAGCAACCGCGACCGGCTGTGCAGTGTAATCGACGAGATTTTGCAGCAGAAGCCCACCGACTACGAAGATTTTCTGCAAAAGCTGGAACAGCAGGGCTATGAAATCAAACGCGGCAAATACACTTCCGTTAAAGGCGCACGGCAGAAACGCTTTATCCGGTTAAAGACACTGGGTGCCGGGTACAGCGAGGATGAAATCAAAGCAGTCATTGCCGGAAAAGCCGAACACCGCCCACATCAGAAGCAACCTCCCAAAGAGCAGCCGTTCCAGTTGCTGGTTGACATTCAAGCAAAACTTGCCGAGGGCAAAGGTGGCGGCTACGAACGCTGGGCGAAGAAGTACAACTTGAAAGAGATGTCCAAAACGCTGATTTTTTTGCAGGAGCAGAAAATCGGCAGTGCGGATGACCTGAAAGAGCGTGCTGATGCTGCACTTTCTCGCTATCACAAACTGGGCGATTCCATCAAGGCCGCCGAGAAGCGTATGGCAGAAATCGCCGTCCTCCGGGCGCACATCGTCAACTATGCCAAGACCCGGCCTGTATACGATGCTTACCGCAAATCCGGGTACAGCTCCAAATTTTTGGAAGCGCACCGGGAAGAAGTCACGCTGCATAAGACGGCGAAAGCCGCTTTCAATGAATCCGGCCTGAAAAAGCTGCCCAAAGTGAAAGACCTGAATGCAGAGTATTCGGCTTTGCTCACCAAGAAAAAAGCACTCTACAGAGTACCGAAAGACACGGGATGAGATGCAGGAAATCGTAAAAGCACAGAAGAATGTGGAACTGTTCTTTGCGGAGGAAAAGGACTCCAAGCAAGTCGAGCAGATCCGATAAAACAGTCCCTGAGAACTTTGCCGCTTATCCGGCAGGGTTCTCAGGGTCTTTTTTGCTTATTGCTCAGTCTGTACTTGGAACGGCTTTTCCGGCAGTTTCAATTTGTTTGGCAACCATATTTTCCAATTCCCCCGTAATCGTTGCACAATTTGCAACACGATAATTCCAGAAGTAAGAAACGCCTTCACACTCCTCAACGGACAAATCGCTGTTGACCAAAAGCAGTCGGTCGGAGGTTACTTTCAGCTTTTCGCACAGAGCAGCATATTTTCCATAATCAATGCTTCGGCTGGACGATTTGGCTTCCACCCAGAAGAATTTTCCGTTGATGGAAAACGCAACATCCAGTTCATGCGTGCTCCCTGCGGATGCCGCTTCTGAAAGAATCACATTGGAGCAAAGCGAAACTTCTGCGCCCTGCTCCTCCTGATAGCGATTCAAAATCTGCTGAACCTGATGCTCCACAAAAAGTTCCAGCCACTTCCCGCTCAGGAAATGCCGGACAGTCTCATTTTGCGCAAGCTCATAGACGATATTCTGCGGATAGATCACAATGGATGCAAAAAGTCCCATTTTATCCCACGTCTGAGCGATTTCCGAAAGTGTGGCAAACGAATTCTTGGAAGTACCTTTGGGATACGAAACGAAAAAGAACCGTCACTCTGCATATGTGTCCGAATAAACTGCAAGAAATCCACCACTACCGGGTCGCAAAGAGCTTCGCCTGTTTTCCATGCCATCCGCTGAACGGCAATCGGCGGAAGTTTTTTCGGTACGACCTGCTGAACGATTCTATACCCACAGCGTTCCAGATGCTCCAATGCGGTCAAAGGCTTCGGAGGGATTTTTTCTTTAACTTCGGACTTTTCTGCACCGGATGTATTCTCAGTCAGATAGTTAAACTTCCATCCGTATTCCCAAGCAGGCGAACGGGTCAACACACCAACTGCATGAAATCCGCTGTCCGGTTCCTCCATCGGAAATGTGATTTTGTTCTTTTGGATATTGATTTGGAGCGTTTTATTTTTCAGCGCTATCTGATAAGCGTCAAGAAGGAATTCCTTTCCCTTATATGTCAGCTCACTGGAACTATTTGCAGAAAGGCCAGCATTTTTTGCCAAAGAGAGAAGCAGACAGGTCGCTTTGGGCAGCTCAAGGATATGCTCCATCTGCGCAGCGTCCGGAATCACTTCCGCATTTGCGTTATCGGGCTGCGGCAATTCGTCTGCCGGAGTCTCCTTTGCTGGTGCAGAAACTTCGGGTGTCATTTTTGAAGCAGCCTCAGATTTTCCAGACTTGGGCAAAGGTTTCGGCTCCGTATAGACCTCAGCAATAAATAATTCATAGGAATCGATGCACGAAAGTTTTCCTGCCGCTGCAAGTCCCACATAAATCGCAGCCGCCCGCGAGGAATCGCCATAATACTTTTTAGAATCCGCTGCGGCAGCAATATCAGAAAAAGCATTATATCTGCTCAGCGGCTCCGCCTTTTCCGGGAACTGCTTCAACGCACGGCAGTAGAGCCACTCAAAGAACGAATCCATGTACGGCTCTGTCGGATACTCGTTTCCTTCCAGAGAGTAACGTAGCAGCTCTCCACTGGTTCGCAGCCGAGTGTCCTTATGGACTTTGGGTGGCTCACAGGTCAGAAGGTCAGCGAATGGCCCACCATGTTCAAACACTTTGGTGGCTTCAAAAACCGTGCTGATGGGTACATCCTGCGCAACAGAATCCAGATGCAGCAAAAGCCGCAGAGAAGAAACAGCTTCACCCTCCGGCTGAACGGATGCAGAGCTGACTTCCAGAATCGAAACATCAGGGTCTGTTGTATGGACGGCATCATGGACGGCACGGATATTCTGCCGCTTGCTGCCTTTTATCCATGTGAATGTCACCGGCTGTTCTCTGCAATAGGGATAGCCGGATATGGGAAAACAAATGGTTCGTGTTGCCATGAACACCTCCAACTTTTTAGGACAAACAAGTTTATGTAAATCAAGTATAGCACAATCCCGGATGTGCTGCATAGCACTATTTTCTGCTTCCGGGAATCCATCTGTGCAAAAAGTGCCGATACCACAGGCATCGGCACTCAGATTAAAAAGCATTTTTCAAAAATGTGCAGCCTGCATCCACTGGATGCAGAACACAAGGGGTTTGGGCACAGCCCAACAAGCATTTGAATTTGATTTTAGAAATCGGATTCAAAAATTGCAAGTTGGTACCAGCTTGCACTGCTTGCCACAACAATGCGTCCTTTTTGTCCGCAATTTGTAATTTTCAGATTGGAGAAAAACGCCATGGCAAAGACGAAGGCTGAAGAACAAGCTCTCAACCTTGATTAGATTTTGTTTAACTGCCGGGATTATCTGCGCGCTGCGCGCAACTCCGGCTCGTTCTTTGAAAAGCGTGATATCCCCCGCAGTACAGCCCCGAAGTTCTCAAAAAGGTCATGGAACAGGTAGAGAACTTTGAGGAGAACAATTAAGCATTTTCTCGTTTTAACGTGGGATTAGATTGCTGTAGACCTTAATACAAAAAGATAGATAATGAAAATCTGGTGTCTGCTGGTACCAAAAAGCAGTTTGGCATCCTGAAAGACCTGATGAACCGCTCCGACGTGGATATCATCGTCAATGCCTGTGATGCAGGGTAGTGCGGTTAGGCGACTTAAGAGAGAAAAAAGAGACCTCATCTCGTAAAAAAGTCAATGCGGTCGTCTGCTTCTGTATTGAAATACAGTGGACGACCGCGTTGATCTTTGATGAGCAAGTACTGCCATGCCCCACACAGCGGGCAAAACTGGATGCGCTGCTGTATAATAATCCTTTGGAGTACGCCCAGCTTGTGCTGATTGGTGAGATTGAGCACTATCTCTCACTTGGTTGTGACCACGGTAGAATGGAAGACTAACCTTTAATTAAAATATCCAAAGCAGACAAAACAGCCCTCTACTTGCAGTCGTTGCAAATAGAGGGCTGTTGCTTAGTTAGCAGTTTAGCCTATTATAGTAATCATCTGAAAATACTGATACTGATATTCGTCTTCTAATACCGCTTGCATTTCTTCCATGTATAGCGGGTCTTTCAACAGTTTGGGATGAAATGCTCGCTCTCTCCAGAGTCGGACTCCAATTTCGGGAAAAATATATTCCGTTCCCAGTTGCAAGTCCTTTTCGTTGCAAATAACGTTGTCCTTTTTCATTAAGCTATCAATAATACACTCGGCGGTTGTATTAAACATATCCATCCCGAACAATTTTATTGATGCCACCTTAGACAAATCTCGCTGGATGCCGATTTCAGTAGCTTTTCCGTTCCGATACTGCACAAGAAAGAACAAATCATTATCCATATATCGTCCGGTTATCAAATTAGGATCATCGGTTTCCGCACAACATTCCATTTGCATTGCTTCATCAGAAGAATTCGACCACTGTTTCTTCATTTGTAGAAGAGCATTTTCTAGCTCATCTGATGTCATGCCTAATTTTAATTGTCCAATTCCAATATCTTGCTTATATTGTATATCGAACATCTGTTCACTTCAAGGATAAAAATTTCATTTGAAAAGAGGTGTTAAAAATCAATAACACCTCTTTTGCGCTATATAAATTCCTGAGCGATTTGCTGCATTTCCGTAATGCACTCTTTGGGAGAGAGAATTTTTATTTTCCCTTTGAATTTGAATATCCAGCCATAAAAAGTTCCACTGGGGTTCACTTCAATTTTGGCTGTGAAGTGTGTATCATCATACCTATCAACAGCAGCATCTTCTCCATAATGATCTATGATTACTCTCATCAATTCGTTTTCACATAGAAGGGTTACTTCCTTCGATGACTCCGATGTAAACATATCAACCATTTTATTTGTATAGGAGGCTACATCAAATCCCTCTATCGGCATAAAGTAAGTTTCCAGATTTTCTACACTTGTTAGCCGATCTACACGGAAGTGAGCAATTTTCTGATGCTTCAGAGAAAATCCAATCAAATAGTAATGGTCATTTTTCCATTCAAGCGCATAAGGATTTACGACATAATAATATCCATCATGCTTTAAGATTTTCTTTTTTTCTTGAGTATATTCATAGTATTGGAACCGAATTTGCTGATGGTTTCCAATCGCTGTTTGGATATTGTCAATGATGTAGTAAACCTTTTCATTATGCGGTTTGACACGGCTGGATAAAGCAGCAAATTTTTGAAGCTGCTTTGCCTGATGTAGACTGGTCAGACGGCATAATTTCTGCACCAGCTCCTCAGACTTCTTGGCAGAAATGATCTTCGAGGATGCTACTGCGTCTGTCAGCATTTTCAGTTCTGGATACTCAAACAGGCGGTTTCCCATAAAATATTGGTTTTGGGTACTCTTAACCACCACAATATCAATCCCCGCATCGATCAGCGCATTGGTATCTGCGTAAACAGTCTGCCGCACTGCCTGAATTCCTTTTCCATTCAGATGGGCAATGATGTCAGATACTGTGGCGGGATGGTTTTCATCGGTCCGCTCATAGAGAAACCGGAGTAATTCCAGTATCCGCATATTTGTTGAATTCTGCATACTTCACCTCCTCGATTCTTAAAATGGCCTATTTTGTATGGTGTCCAGCCCCAAAGACCAGAAGCAGGGCGACAGCACAGAGAAGCAGGCCGATCCAATTTCGATCTATAATCAGCTTGATCACCGCCACAAGCAGAAGTCCGCCTACCAGGAGCACAACGCCATTCATTCAGCGTCCTCCCGAAGCATAGTTTCCCATGTTGATGTCCAGCACCCCTCTGGGCGGCTGGATCAAGGCATCTTCATATTGGCACTTCCACTGGATCTCCCGGCACATCTGGCCATCCGCCACGCCGTCTATGGTTTCCCCATCCTCAATGGGTTATCATGCTCCAGAATATAGGACGCTGCATTATAGGCGTGGTTTACCACCCAGTTGGGTCCATGCCGTGGAAGTGGTACTGGAGATCCGGCAAAAACAGGGTGCTCATGCCCACCGTGTCGATGAGCATATCCTCCGTGCCCTCGATGTTGAAGAAACGGACATTGACGCCAAAGCGGATGAACCGATCCGGCCCCTCAATCAGATGGGAGCGCACATCCTCTGCCAGAAACAGCTTACCGCAGTTCTGGAAATAGAACGCCTCACAGGTGGGGTACAGCTCTGCCAGAGCCTCCAGAAAGTCGGCATCCAGGTTGGCACGCTCCAGCGCTGGAAGCGCCGCAGTCAGCATATCGGTGGCCACCACCTGATATTTGCACTCCCGGAAGATCCGGTCACGGTCCTCCTGGCAGTCCCACATCTGGCTCATCAGAAAGGCATCAAAGCCTTTGCCCTTGAACTTGTCGCATTTCATCACCATCAGCTGTACCGGGCACTTGCCGTCCTGAAATTCCGCGACATGATCCAGGGCGGCAAAGCCGGCCATTTTCTTATCATAACAGAAGCACTCTGTTGATCCGATGTGCTTCTCCATTATGGCAGTCATTTTTTCTTTATCCGGCATTTCTACCGGCTCTTTGAACAGCATCTGAATGAGATAGGGACCTCCGGGCTGGGGGCCTTTTTTGTCGTCCAGATTTTGCTGGAAAGCTTTATTGCTCATTTGGTTTCCTCCTTCTTTTCTGGGAACAGTTTCCACCGAAACTCCAGCTCTTTCTGGACAAACTCTTTCGGCAGGCCGCGGGGGTTGGCGATGAGATACCATACCCGAAAGGTGCGCTTCTTCGGATCTGTTTCCTGCCGGTAGAGCTGATAGCCCGCCTCATCCTCCTGTGTCCACTGTCCTGTCTGCCGCTTGGCCTGCACAAAGGGTTCCACCACCTGGTCCAGTTCCTCTCTGGTGCGGCTTGAGGCCCAGGCTTGATCCACATCATTGGCGTGGGAGAGGTGGAACAACATCGAACCCATCCAGTTCTTTGCCTTGTGTCCAGGCGTTCCGCGCAATTCCGCCTGACGGCGGTACTCCTCCATCTGCTCCGCCGTTCCGTACCGTTCCACCATCTGCTCCCGCACATAGATGAACCAGCTGTAGTCCTCCGCCTCGGTGAAGGGGGCGCAGACCGGCTGTAATGCCTCCACGGGGTCTGCCTCGAAGCGGTCGATGAAGTCGAGGTAGTTAGGGGCAGAAAGGTGTCCAGCAGCCGGTGTTCAGCGCAGGTCCTCTGTCAGCATCCGAAAGAATGAACGCCTGTTGTGGGTTCAATTCTGAAAGAGTAGAGGTAGTCATCTCCCTGCTTTATGATACAGCTGAAGCCCACCTCCACATTCCCATGGCCGATTTCGTAGTCTATGTAGTTGTAGCGGCTCCGGTCAAACCAGATCTGATAGGTCAGCCCGTTTTTCATTTTCTTTTTGAAGTCGCCCTTTTTCAGACGCTTCCAGCCCTTTTCTTCCAGGCCCAGGCCGTTCCACAGGTAGTCCAGAAGTTCCTGAATTATATCTGCCGGCCGTTTTTGTTCCACGGTCTCCACCCCCTGACGAATTCTCTTTAATAGTCAAGCAGGATGGGCACCTGCTGTTCCTCGGCAAACCGCATGGCCCGCCAGAACATGGAGAAGGCAAACTTGGCAAGGGATTGAGTGTCATACTGGGTGTGTTCCGGGATGTCTGCCTTGCTGTACTGTCCATCTGAGTCTACGGTTCCGTCTACCGGGTATCCCTCCGTGTCTGCCCAGCCAAGGATAGTGTCCTCATCGGCCTGCCACGCCAGCTGGTTCAGCTTTTCCAGCTCCTTCCGCAGTCCGCCCAAGGTGGCGATAGCGGCGGTGTCATCGGTAGGCAAGGACCCTTGGAACAGAAAGCTGTCAGAAAGAGGGAGCCACCAGGTAGCCCCACGAAACAGGGACCACACCCGCTCCTCATCTGATGCAAGGCGGGCGACCAGAGGATGCTCCCCGAAGATCCAGTCCTTCTCCACGGTGGAAGCACCGGTTCCTCGTATGTACGACAGGCGGCCACCAGCAGCATAGCGCCGAAGGCATCCCAATCCGGCTTGTCGGTGTAATAAGGTTTCTCATTATCTTCAAGCCAGGGAGCGTAGGGGGGCTGGCCCGGCTGAGAAATGGCGCTCAAGATCTGATCCCGCCAGTTCTCCACCGCCGCCTGGACCTCAGCCGGGGACATTTCTTCCTCGTTATCAGCAGGTTCCCCGTCCGGGTGATGCGGTTGAAAGAGTATCCGTTTTCCTCCGCCCACTGCTGCACAACAGTTTTCCAGTTGTGAGAATAGTACCGGGTCAGCGTCCCGGCGTAGATGTCAAGTCCCATAGTAATGTCTCCTTTTCTGTTATGCAGTCATTCTTTTGCTGGAGCGAACATCTGGTCAATCTTCTCCAGATCGTATTCCAAAATCCAGTCATGAAATTGATGATAGAGAGGCAATAGCAGCTTCTGTGAGCCGCCCAGCACATCCAGCCCACGGTCATCGTACAAATGGTAGAGGAACGGCCCCGGCCCAGCCAGATAGACGCTGGACACAAAGCCGTTCCAGCCGCCGATGTCCCCCAGAATGATTTCCCGAAGAAGCAGCTCTGGTTGAAAGCTGATCTTGCTGAGATCCCAGTAAAACTGCACTTGTGCATGGGTATCCCCATCTTCATCCTGCTCTGTGGCCGAAAGTTGTTCATCGGGAACTGGGAGGCCCACTCGCTGCCGGATAACGGTCAGCAGGGACTCGGCGGGTTCTTCATCGGGATACCCGTCGATCCGCAGAAGGTCCGGCACCGCCGGAAGTGCCCGATAGATCGCGCGGCTCGGTCCAGCGCCCCCTGAACATAAGCGGGGTTGGTTTTCAGCTTCGCCGCACGCCTATCCAGATAGATTGGTTCCTCCCCGCCGATCTTAAAACGAATGCCCACCGGTGCATGGTAGAACAGAGGGTGTTCCAGCCCAGCCATGCCCAGATCATGTAAAATGTGTTCAAACCGCTTTGCCAGCATGGTATCCCTCCGTTCTCATGTCATTTCATACAGCAGAGCAGCATCGCCCTGCACCAGTTCCAGATGGGAGCGCAGCGTATTAAGCCCGCTTTGCACCGCCTCGGTGGGCAGATCCCAGTCCGGGGCAATTTCAGCGGCCAGCTCCGAGAGATCCTGCTCCCGCAGAGCTGCCAGCAGTTGAGACGCCAGCTCTCCCTCCAGCAGAGCGCAGTCCAGGGTGTCTTCCGTCTGGGGAGCAGGAAAACGGACATCCAGATCCAGTTCGCTCTCACACCAGTCCCAGATGGCCATATAGACCGCGCCGGAGCAGTCACCGTCGGACAACTCCTGCCGCTGGTTATTTTTTATCAGATAAAAGGACGCGATCTGTGACATGGTGGTTCCTCCTAAATGTTATTCGCTTCCATCAGCCCTTCGGCCTGCAACCGGATCACATAGAAAGCCCGCACCCAGTCCAGTTCCTGCTCCATGGAGTCCTCCAAAGCCAGCAGGCGGCGCTTGCCAAGCCTGCGATCCAGAAGGGCAAAGATACGGACAAGGGGATTCTCGCTGACAAGGCTTTTCTCGATGCTCTGGTTGTCAAAGATCCCAAACGCTCATAGAACACCTTTTGGTCAAAGGTGCCCTGCTCCAGCGCATAGGCATGAGCCTGATTGATGGCCTCTTTTGCGGAGTCGTGATCTTTCAGCGTGGTGGAGCGCAAGTGATGAAATTTCGTCCACACATTCTCAAAATAGGTGTAGTAGTTGCTCCGCAGCACTTCCACGCCGTCCACACGAATGGCGGCCCGGCCTCATGGTCGCGCTTTTGCTGTAACTGGTGGCAAAATACTGGATGTGGCCCCGGAGTGCCGGGCACAGGTAGTCATTCTCCAATTTGTTCCGGATTCCACTCCAAGTGGATACTCTACTGTTTGACATAGGTGTTGTTTCCTTTCTGCTGATTCCTACTGCTTTTGGAGATACTCCCGGAAGCATTCGATGAACTCCCGATTCCGCTTAGGGACATCGAACCCCTTCCGATGGGGGAAGAACCCCTCCTGTTCCACATCGTCCAGCAGCTTGGGCAGATTGGAAAACCGGGCAAAGAATGGTAGTGCATAGTCCTGGATCTGCCCGGAAATTTCCTGGATAGAGCGTTCCCGCTCCAGCAGAGTAGATACCTCATAGCGGGGGAAGTCATCATACCGGTGGGTCAGCCGGGCGATGGAGGTACCCACGATACCATCATAGGTTTCCTCCGTCCCTTCCTGCTCACTGCGCCACTGGGCAATCACCGGGGAACTCACATCGAAGAAGGCAGTAAAAGTGGTGGAGCCAAAGCGGATGGAGGGGGAAAAGTAAAAGGAGAACACAAAGATGCCGTCTTTTTTGTAGATGTCATTTTTGCTCTTGCGGTATTTGTAGCCCAGCGGGTTCAAAGGCTCCGCGATCCGCTCACAGGTATAGACGAAGATCTCACGGGGCTTGGTTCCCTTGGGAAAATCCTTCTTCTCCATGTTGCCACCTCAATCAAAATCCATCCAGACCAGGTGTTTTCCGCAGTGGAGGCACTGGAACAGATAGCATTGCAGATGCCCGCCATTGACGGATTCCTGAATCATTTTCTTCTGTTCGTCATCCCACATGGAATCGTCCAACACTTCCTCGAGCACACCCAGCGCCCGCAGTTCTCTGGCACCCACATGGCCCAGGTAGGCGCAGTAGTCGCCACAGTGGGCGCGCCAGTATTCCTGCTGCCAACCGGAGTAGCCGGGAGTTCGGTGGATGAGCTCGTCCAGCTTCTCTGGATCGTCTACACCATCATCCACAGAGAAATCATCTTGAAACTACCGTCATATTTCCGGGCTGCTTCGCCGTTGGCGATGCACTCTGGGCACAGATATGCAATATCCTCCACGGCGTAAAAGGGGCTGTATAGAAAATATGGGTCGTCTTGCCACAGCAGTCGCAGACAACGCCGTCTGCGGATTCCTCAAAAGCCCCAGTTTCCAGAGGGTTTGGGTGATACCGGAAGGCGGGCAGGCCCAGCTGGGCCTGCCGTTCCTTCTTTTTCTGCTTTTCCTCCGGCGTTTTGGGCTTGGGGAGAGCATAATGATTGCCCCAGTTTTCCGCATAGTCCTTCAGCGTGCCCAGCCGCTTGAGGGTCTTTTTATCGGAACGATTTCCGATTTGGCAGAGCAGTTCGTAGGCATCCTTCTTGAAGTCCAGTAGATCATACATATCCACCAGCACTTCCTTGGCCTGCTGATCCTCACTCTGCTCAAGTTCTTCCTTGAAGGTATATAGAGCGCGGACACTGTCCGGACCTTCATTGGTCGCAACAAACTGTTTTTTAGTTCGATATAGGTTTTCTGATATTCTGTCATTGGTCGCACCTCCCATCAATCCCACCAGAAATACCAGACGGTGGACTGCCGCAGCACATCGGCCAGAGCGCCCACGGTGGCGTCCTCTGGGCCTTGGTCAATTACATCGGGACAGAAGCCATACAGTTCCACTGCTGCATCCATAGCCTTCTCCTTGGGAACGGGAGCCGGGAGCAGGAACTCCAACTCGTCGTGGCTCATGGCAGCAGGCACCGCCCCATGCTGTTCAAACCAGTATTTCGCAACTGCCATTAACTCCGGCGTGTCAGGACACTCATTCCAGCCACCAAAGGGCAGGTAGCGAATATCTCCCAAGGATTCTTCACGGGGATTTTAGCCAGAATGAGAGGATAGGTCATATTATTATCGGAATTCCAGTAGCTTGAAAAACGACGGTTATCATATCCGCCTCCATCTCGCCCAGGATCTCCTCATCCCAGTCCATATCGTCATCCTCGGCTTCTTCCTTGCGCTGCCCAATCATTTCCTCCAGGACTGCCTTACTGTTCTCGACAGGGGCGGAGAGCATTTTCTTCCGGTATTCGGCAACTTTGTCCGGGTCGAAAGCAAAGTCGTCCTCGCCATCGCTGTCCGGGTCAGAATTCATAATCAGGCATTCCCACAGGATTTCGTCATCCGCCTTAATCAGAACCGGCACAAAGCCTCTTTGACACTTTCCCGTTTGGCATAGTTATATGCGACATGATGGGTCATCATCCGTCATTGAGGGAAATAGGTACATTCACAGTCCAGATATTCCATCATGGCTTCCGCAAGGTCTGAAGGCTCCAGAGTGGCCTCATCGAAACTCTGTCCCTGCCAGTTGGCGAACCGCTTTTCCATGACTTTTGCCATAGCCTGATAATAGTTTTCATCAAATGGGATGAACAGATAGGCTTCATCCTGGAACTTATCGGAATAATATTGCTCTGAACCGAAATACTCCAAAGCATAGTTATCAATGTCGCTGGGGAAGTACGGGCTATCCGCCTCGCCATAGTAATATCCAGCAAAGGCTGCGCCCTCCTTGTTGAACAGCGCCCCAAAGAGCTGTCCTTTCAGCTGGTCCCGGATAAAGCCACGCAGATCGGCGCGGCTCAGATCTGCCATAAACGGCTGCACCTGCTCCCAGTACCGCTCCATAAATTCCGCGCTCATCAGATCATGCTCTATGCACCAGCGCAGATAGATTGCCATGTGGTTGTAGGCATTGATCTCATTCACCGGCAAGCCCTTTTCCTGAATGGATTCCAGGTGCCATGCGGCATCGTCCATATCGCCGGTGAACTCCTCCTCTGCAAGCGTTCCTCTGGTGATGGCATTCTGGCGGGTGGGATTGACCACAAAACTGATGCCTGCCATCTTTTCAAGCAGGGCGTCCGCATCATGCTCCATCTTATACTCCATCTCATTATGATAGAGCGGGATCACCTGATAGAAGTTGACCTCCTCGCCGCTCGGCAAAGTGCAGACTTCGCCGCCTTCCTCCACGCCCTGGGGACCGGTCAGAATAGCGGCGGTGAGCTTCGTGTCCTCTGCAAACGGCGATTGCTTGTCCATTGTGTGGCCAAAGCCCAGCAGGTATCGTTGGAAATGGGCAGGCGAGCCAACACTTTCAAGAGACCAATAGGCCAGTACCACCGCTCATCCTTCAGGGATTCCTCATCCAGTTTCCAATCCGACGGCAGAGCGATGGCCAGCTCTGCTCGCTCCAGCTTGTATTCCGCCAGTTCCTCCGGCACATTCATCCGGTGAGCACCCATGCCCATCGTTACCAGTGTGTAATAGTCCCGCTCATCAGAGGAGGAACAACGCAGATGTCCACATGGATGTCGGGAGAAACCAGCTCATGGAACACATTCTCGA
>ENA-OQHY01000558-OQHY01000558.1-human-gut-metagenome-genome-assembly--contig:-NODE-558-length-20705-cov-1.787540_pt1 | contig 20705 bp, 25 predicted proteins | sample MGYA00242570_ERZ504733 | MGnify/ENA primary metagenome ERZ504733 (study PRJEB26092, sample SAMD00036219) | human gut metagenome | host: Homo sapiens | study: EMG produced TPA metagenomics assembly of... | reverse complement strand
GAAGAAAATAAGAGTTTATCTGATATTATTTGGAATCTGTCTGCTTGCAGTCCTACATATCATGGATTATCGAATTTCTTTTTTGATTGTGTTGCTTCTTATCTTTCTATGGGACAGAAAAAGTTTGAAACGAGTAGATTATTCGTTATTACTTACGTTTGTTGCATTTTTTATCTTTATTGGAAATGCAGGAAGAATTTCTGCTTTTTCACTATGGCTAAATCAGATTATAGAAGGACGGGAGGTAATTGTGGCAGTGCTTGCAAGTCAGATTATCAGCAATGTTCCGACTGCACTTTTATTATCCGGATTTACCAATAAAATTTCCCTTCTGATTATCGGAACGAATTTGGGTGGCCTTGGTACATTAATTGCATCAATGGCCAGTTTGATTTCTTATCGTCAGATTGCACAGGAAGAAACAGAACGAAAAGGAAAGTATTTTTTGATTTTTACAATCTCAAATGTTATTTTCTTGTTGATTCTTCTTGGAGTATGGAGGATGACAGGGGTACAGTAGAAAATCTGTATGGAAGAAGGAAGTGTAAAAGCTATGAGAAAACATGCGTTAATTGTCGGACCACGCAGAGTTGGAAAAGTACGTTAATCCGTAAAGTAATAGAAACTTTGAATTGTTCGGTAGCAGGTTTTGAGACAAAAAAAGAATCAAAAATGGAGGATGAAACGCTGGGTTCTCCATTTATATTCATACGATAGGAGCGCCGTGGCATTATTCCGAAGAAAACCTGTTAGGATACTGTAAAAATCAAAAAACACAAAGAATCAAGCGAATGCATTTAATCGTTATGCAGACAAGCTGTTACAGCCAGTACCCGAGGAACGATTCTTTGCTTTGATGAGATTGGATTCATGGAGTCAAAAGAAAAGGCATTTTGTGATGCAGTTTTAGAACGACTTGACGGAGACATTCCGATTCTTGCAGCAGTAAAAGATAAAGAAATCCCTTTTTTAAATCAAGTTCGAAATCATCCAAACTGCAAATGCTTTTTTATTACAGAAGAAAACAGAGACAAGTTAGTGGATGAAGTGCTTGAATTTATGAAAAATCAAATAGAAAAATAAATATTCAGAAAATGGATAAAAATTTGGCAGAGACAGGCTGGATTTTTATCCATTTTTGATTTACAGGAAATTGCTTTCTCATAAAAATGATTGAAAAAGGGCTGCTCATTATTGCGGTTCTTTTTGTTTTTTATAATAAAAAAATAAATAGGTACGACAAAATATGACGTCCTTGGTTGCTATGATAATAGCAATGGAGGAGTAGAAAAATGGCGAGAACAGATAAGGCTATGCGAATACTTTCTACGCAGTTGGAATTGCTGAGAGGAGGGAAAGTTTATAAAAAATCGTATTGTAAGAAGAATGAAGTCAGTGCCCGAACATTTGACAGAGACATTGTTGAAATTCGTATGTCATTAAGTGAATCATTTTCGGGACAGGAAGTGAAATATGTAAAGAATGAAAATTATTATTATCTGGATAAACCGGATATGATAAAACCGTTGACTGCAATTGAAGCTTCTTTTTTGTTGGAAATGATAAAAACATGTCAGGTACTTCAAAGGGAAGAATATGTGGGAATGGTAGACAGTATTGTGAAGGCGACGGAATTGAACCGCCGTCAGTCACTTGAAAAAATGGCAGAGAAATATAAAAAAATGGATATAGGGGTAAGCGAGGATGCAATGCTGAAAATGCTGTGGGATTTATTACAGTGTGTTGTAGAACAGGATAAAATCAGGATTCATTTTAAAGATAAAAGAAAAATAGAATTATCACCGGTCTTTTTGTGGATGTATCAAGATAAAAATTTACCTGTTTGCTTATGAGAAAAAAACATTAAATGTATATTCTCTGCAGGAGATTGACTGGTTTACACTGCTTGGAAGCAAGTATCCGAGAGAACTGCAGGAGAATTTTATAAAATTTCCCGTGAACAGATACATAAAAGGATAAAAAATATAGAAGAATTAAAAGAAGAGGAGTAAGCATATCGACAGGTTTTTTTAAATAATGTAAAGGAGAATTTGAATGAATGGGACAAAATCTGCAAAAGAATATCGAAAAGGAGAACAATTAGAAATTACAGAAGAGAAAATGACAGAAGAAACACTGGAAAAAATAGAAGAGATTTTTCAGGAATTTCTCGAAGGGAGAAATGAAAATTCAAAGAAGATTGCAGATTCTGTAGAACTTTATGAAAAAGAATTAGAAGATTTTAATCGAAGCATGAGAGCAGGAATCACAAAAGAATCGTGGTTTCTGGAAAAATTGCAGGATAAAGCGAAAGGACTTTCCATTGATTATTTTGGAAATATTCTTTTGGAGATGAATCAAAAACTGGCTGAATCAAACAGAACAATGAGCAAACTGCTGTTTGAAACAGAAGAAATAGATAGAACTAATATTGAGCGGAAGAAAACCGTAAGAAAATGCAAAACAAAGTGGAATAGTTATAATACGAAAGAAGTTGCACTGGAATTAGCAAGAGAAGCCAAATGTCAGCTTATGTTTTGGAATCAAAAGGATGAGTGGCTGAAAAATTCACAGTTTTTAGAAAACCTGGCAAAAAGCTGGTTTGAACAGGAGATAAATACAAATAAAAATAGTGAATTAAAAAACGTCATTGCAGAAGCATTAAAGACCGCAGGGAAAGAACAGCTTCTTCCATATCAATTTTCACGGTTTTCAACAGAGTGGTTTACCAGAATAGCCTGCGTATCAGTAGAACATTTAAAAATTATATGGGAAACTGCAAAAGGAGAGATGGCAATGCGGGAAGCAACAGAAGAAATCGAAAAGTGTATTCTTGTGTTATATTCTTCTTTTGACTTGAAAAATGTAGATTTTCTCTGCTTTTATGCCCCTTTGTTAGGGAGAGTGATAGAGGATGTCCTTAATAGAACAGCAGATAAAGAAAATAAACAGAAAAAAGAGAAAAAATAGCCGAAAATGCAGGGCAGAATATTGTGAAAAAAGAGCAAAAAGGTATACTAAGAGATAGCAAGAGGAGTGGCTTTTCTTAGAAAATTATAAAAGGAAAAAATTTTTAAACAATAAAAAGGATGGACAGAATGTGTTTATATCAAATGCTATGATTGAATCAAACGATGGAGGAAAGCCATATATGAAAGAAAAGAACGAAAGTAAAGAGAAAAACAAAACCAGAAACGAAGATAAGAATGAAGGTAAAATTATCAGAGTTTTAGAAATCTATACCAGACTGTTAAACGGAGCGGTTATCAACAAAGAAGAAGAGGCAGAGCGGTATGGAGTGGCAAAGCGAAGCATTCAAAGAGACATTGATTCAATTCGGGAATATTTAAGACGAACCGATAATAAAAGCGGAGTATATGATTTAGTTAATTATGATTACAGAAAAAAAGGGTACTGTCTGGAACATATTTACAAAGTAAAATTAAAAAGCAGTGAAATACTTGCAATCTGTAAAATCCTTTTAGAAAGCCGTTCGATGACAAAAAGAGAGATGACAGATATTCTGGATAAATTAATTGAATGTTGTGTTCCACTTGAGAATCAAAGAGTAATTAAAGATTTAATTTTAAATGAAGAATTTCATTACATAGAGCCACAGCATAAAACAGTATTATCGATAAAATGTGGAATATCGGGCAGGCAATTCGAGAACATCAGTACATAGAAATCGAATACAAAAAGATGAAAGGAAAAGAAACAGTAACAAGAAAACTCAAACCGGTTGCGATTATGTTTTCGGAGTATTATTTTTATCTGACGGCATTTATTGATGATAAAAAGGTGCGGGAAGATTTTAATATCTTAGAGGATTCTTTTCCAACGATTTATCGAATGGACCGAATCCATTCTTTGAAAATTTCAAAAGAAAAATTCAATATTCCATACAAAGACCGATTTGAAGAAGGAGAATTTCGGAAACGGATTCAGTTTATGTATGGCGGACCACTGCAGAAAGTACGCTTTAAATACAGTGGAATTTCTGTTGAAGCGGTGCTTGACCGCCTGCCGACTGCTAGGATTCTGCATGAGGATGAAAGCGGATATACGATTGAGGCAGAAGTGTTTGGAGAGGGGATTAAGATGTGGATACGGAGTCAGGGAGAGTTGATAAGTGAGGTGAGTTATCGGTAGGAGATGTAGAGTAGTTCGGCAGATTGATTTTCTGTTAGAGGAAAATTGGGAATAAGAAAAAGATTGAAATTAAAAAGCATCTCAAATATTAGATACTGTACCGCCCCCCAAAAAGTTAGACTAAAAATTTGACTTTTGGAGGGCGGTATTTTTATTTTGGATAATTTTCATAAGCGGAACGAATGATTTGAATGATTTTTTCAACAACGGTTTGTGGTGAAATTACTTTTACATAATGCCCTAGAAAGAGAATATTGCGAAAAATTTCTTCTTCTTGAAAATGATAATAGTAGATAGTCATAGTGAGTTTATTATTTTGTTCATAACAATAAGTGTCATAAGAAGAAAAAAGATAAGTAACACCGGTCATAAGCTTCTCTCTGGTTTAAAAATTTCTAACTGAATTGGATGTGTTAATTTAATATTAGAAAGTTGTTTTTTCAAAATCTATAATAAATTCATCATAATTCGGAAATGACAGTTCCAATTGAAACAGAAGATAGATTTGAGAGAATTATTTTAACGGGGCGTTTGGCACTAATTGGATAGCATGAGAGGCAAAATAAATTAAATTGTGGTGAATATTCAATTTTATAGGGATATACAATTTCGTTAGAGTAAATTTTACCGGATTCACTGTGATTGGTAACAGTGAGCTGCCGATGCTGTTGGACTGCCTGGACAATTGTTTGAAAATGGGTAATAAATTGTGGAGTAATATCCAGGTAGCTTTCTGTAGAAAACTCTCGTATATCTATATAATGTTGCTGGAGGGGATAATCTTTAAAACTTATATCTTTCAATAAGGCATCAAGAAGTTTTTGCTTTAACTCTGAATTTAAAAATAAATCGGAGTTACTGGTTTGAAGTACATAGTAAAGCCAGGATTTTTCTGCAATGCTTGCCCGAACTGGAATAGGAACTTCTCTAATGGGTTGCAGCTTGTTCTGGTCATCTTTATATAGAAGTCCTGCATTATGATTTGGAAAAACAGATTGATTTAAAACTGCATGAATAAATTCTTCAAAGGTGCTTTGAGAAGTTCCTAATAATTGATATTCCAGTTCCTCTGGAGTCAGTGCCAGTTCTTCATTAGAGATACAGCTGTTAATGTAATTTGTGAGATACATAAAATTTTTATTCTTATATTTATTAAATAGTTTCATATTGTTTTAAAGCCTCTTTCCAGTCGAATTTTAATTTTTGTGCGAGAAAAGGATTCGTTTCGGAATCAACTACTGCATAAGCACCGAGCTTCGTATCCAGGGAATTAACTCGCATTCATCTTGAACTTCGACAGTAAAATCAATTTGTCCGTTCTCAAGTTTCGTTATTGTCCCATGACGTTTGGTTGAAATTAAATAGTTCGACCATTTTTATAGTTTTCTGTTGGAAAAGAAAAATGTATCGTTACAATAGAGGTTGTATCATTTAGTGCAACATTCCAGATATTTTTTGTCTGTTCCTTATAAGTCTGAGTATACAAGCTGTCTAAAGTATCAGGAGTTTCATCTGATTGTTCTAATTCAAAACATTCATATTTTCTAGTCACATTAAATTTTTTATCAATTTGAATATCAATAATAGATGAAATTTTGGCCATAAAAAATTTTTTTCATCATAACTGTAACCAAAAAAGTACTGACGCCCGTATTGCTTATCAATTACCAGTTTTATTGGAAGCGAATGAAATAATAGTTCTTCGGAGTCTTGAGTTTTATAAGAATATTGTAGTACTTCTTTTTTGTGTATCGCAGTTAAAATCGTCCAGGTTACATCATCATCAATTACGGTTTGCAGGCGATGATTTTTATAAAAGAAGACCGGATTTTTTTGTTTGTAAAAAAAATTCACTTTTTCTTTAAGAAAAATAGAATTTGAATAGGCTTCAAGTGTAGATGAAAGATAAAAACCGGGTATCGTTAAAAAAGTACTATTATAAAAAAACTGAGTCATTAACTGAAGGTCGTAAAGTTCATCTGCGGTCAGGTTTAAAAAGATATCAGAAGATAAATGATATCTGATTTCTTTAGAAGAATTTGTTTTTATAAGAATACCAATGTCAGTAAGTTCGGTCAAACGTGCACGGATTTGTGGAGGCGTAAATAACTTGTCATTGTATTTAAAATCAGGAAGCAGTTGGTTTGATTTTTTTAAAATCGTTAAATTAGAGTTATAAATATTAGGGATAATTGTAAATAAGTCAGCAACAGAAATATTACCATTAAATTCAACGGAATCAATTTTATCAGCAGGAAGTTTATAATCAAAATGTTCGTAAGGATTCTTATCATCTGCATCAATAAAGGTCTGCATAAGACAGAAATAGAAAATAATATCATCAATAACATAAGAGCAATTTTGATAAGTTTCAGCGAGATAATTTACAGGACAGCGAAATGGGTCATAGATTAGATGAAATTTTTTACCAGAAGCCGTTTCGATAACTTTTGGTTCTTGTAAGTATTCACTATTAATATAGTTTTTAATCCGTAGACAGGTATGATAAAAAGAACTGGTGCTATTAATCAGTTTTTTTTCCAAAAACTCATCTAAAGATGAAATATCATATAAATATAAGTACCGAAGAATATTACGGATTTTATTATAATGTTTGATTTCATTTTGAAAAGTATGAGTGTTTTTTGCCATAAGTTCCTCCCAGGGTATTGTAGGTTTTTTTGAACGAAGAAAAATATCGTTGTGATAAGATAAAATTATCAAATAACAAAGAAAATTTACTTGCGAATATATCTATAAAAAATATACCAAAAACATTTTAACAAATCCAGAGAGAATTATTAAGAGGAGGAACGTTAAATGGAAAAAGAGATAAGAGATAAAGAGAAAGTAGAAAGAGTTTTGGGAATTTATACAAAACTGCTGGATGGAATAACTGTAAATAAGCAGAAAGAAGCAGAAAAGTATGGGGTAGTAAACAGGAGTATTCAAAGAGATATAGATAATATACGCAGTTATCTGGCAAAAACAGATAATGAGGAAAGTGTTTATAATAATGTTTTATATGATTATAAAAGAAAAGGTTATTATTTAGAGCATATTTATGATAAAAAATTAAATAGTAAAGAAATGTTTGTCATCTGTAAAATTCTGTTAGCAAGCCGTTGTTTAACCCAAAAAGAGATGTCCGAGATTTTAAGAAAGCTGATAAAAACTTGTATTCCATTAGAGGACCAAAAATTAATTACAGAATTAATTTCTAATGAGGAATTTCATTATGTAAAACCACGACATAAAGTCATTTTTGTTGATAATATGTGGGAAATTGGACAAGCAATTCATGACCAGCATTATATAGAAATTGAGTATGAGAAAACGAAGAATGAAAAAACGATAATACGAAAGGTGAAACCGGCGGCTATTTTATTTTCTGAATATTATTTTTATATGATTTCATTTGCAACTCCAGAGCTGGAAAGAGAGAAATTTAAACGTGTTGAGGATTCTCTTTTAGTAATTTACCGTTTGGATAAAATAAAAAATTTGAAAGTATTAGAGGAAAGATTTCAGGTTCCTTATGCAGAACGATTTGAAGAAGGAGAATTTCGTAAGAGAGTTCAATTTATGCAAAATGGTCCACTTCAGAAAGTAAAATTTAAATACAATGGCAAATCTGTTGAAGAAGTATTGGATCGGATTCCAACATCCAGAGTCTTACAGGAAAATGAAGATGGGGCGATAATTGAGGCAGAAGTGTTTGGAGATGGAATTAAAATGTGGATACGAAGTCAGGGAGAGTTAATAAGTGAGGTGAGTTATAGGTAGTAAAAATAATATGTAAAAAAGATTAGCAGATGAAAACCTGGTAATCTTTTTTAACACTCTTGACAAATTCCTTTAGTTAGAATAAACTATCTTTAGGTAGAAGAGAAAACAGGAGGAATACGCGGATGTCTTTGGATGTACTTGCATTGGAATTTACCGATATGCAGCTCAAGTATTCAAAAGAAATTTCAGCGTTTTTGGATAGGGCATCAGCGTTTGGACAAGACCGGATTCTGATTTATCTATATAAAGAAAATGACCAATATTCTGGTTGGAGATTTGACAAATGAACTGCAGATGTCGACCGGAAGAATTGCAAATATTTTAAAAGAGCTGGAACGAAAAGGGTATATTCTAAGAATTCAGCAAAGGGAAGATAAGAGAAAGTATGAAGTTTGCCTTACAAAAAGTGGCGAAAATTACAGCAGGGAATTGTATGCGGATATGGTTGCGAATCATAGAGCATTGATGGAACAGCTGGGTGAGACAGATGGAGAGCAGCTTCTTAAGCTTTCTGAGAAAGTATTGCGGTTTAGAAAAACAATGGTTTGTAAATAAAACAGGCTGAAAAAGCCTGTTAAAAATCCAAAATATCTTCTACTGAAAGATAAACTATAAAGTAAAGAAATAAAAGAACAAAAAACATAAGAGAAGGGAGATTAGAGAATGACGCTCAAAGAACTTGAAATCGGCGAGAGTGCTACCATCAAAACCGTTGGTGGTTCAGGGGCACTTCGTCAGCATTTTCTTGACATGGGAATGATTCCGGGGGCAGAAGTCACAGTTGTAAAGCTTGCACCGATGGGCGACCCGATGGAACTTCAGATTCATGGATATGAACTGACACTTCGTCTGGCGGAGGCAGACCAGATTGAGATTGAGCCGATTAAAAAGAGAAGCCGTGCACACGAAGGAAAAGAGTATTTAAAACCATCGGAACATCCGGGGCTTGGTGAAGATGGAAAGTATCATTCTAAAAGAAAGTGAAAATCCTCTTCCGGAAGGAACTACATTGACCTATGCATTAGTAGGAAATCAGAACTGTGGAAAAACAACTTTATTTAATCAGTTGACCGGTTCGAATCAGCATGTTGGAAATTTCCCGGGAGTTACGGTTGATAGAAAAGATGGTTCAATTAAGGGGTATTCCAATACAGATGTGACAGACCTTCCTGGAATTTACTCGATGTCTCCATATAGCAGTGAGGAAATTGTTTCACGAAATTTTGTATTAAATGAAAAGCCGAAAGCAATTATTAACATTGTGGATGCGACAAATATCCATAGAAATCTGTATTTAACGATGCAGTTACTTGAGATGGATGTGCCGATGGTCGTTGCCTTAAATATGATGGATGAAGTTCTTGGAAATCAGGGTTCTATTGATGTAAATGAAATGGAAGCTCTGCTTGGAGTTCCGGTCATTCCGATTTCGGCAGCAAAAAATGAAGGGGTCAGTGAATTAGTCGAACATGCGATTCATATTGCAAAGTATCAGGAACGTCCGCTTCGTCAGGATTTTTGTGATAAAAATGACCATGATGGTGCAGTGCATCGTTGTATTCATGCGGTGATTCATTTAATTGAGGACCATGCACAAAAAGCCGAAATTCCAGTACGATTTGCTGCAACAAAAGCAATCGAAGGTGACAAGCTGATTCTGGAACAGCTGAAATTAGATGAAAATGAAATGGAAATGCTCGAACATATTGTACAGCAGATGGAGACCGAGCGAGGACTCGATCGAAGTGCGGCAATTGCAGATATGCGGTTTGACTTTATTGAACGACTGTGTGAGAAGACAGTTGTAAAACCAAAAGAGAGCAAAGAACGTATTCGAAGTGAAAAGATTGATAAAATTCTGACCGGAAAATATACTGCAATTCCATGCTTTATCGGAATTATGGTATTAGTCTTCTATCTGACCTTTAATGTAATCGGAGCATGGCTTCAGGGCATTTTGGAATTTGGCATTGATAAGATTTCAGAAGCAGTGGGCTCAGCAATGACTGCGGCGCATGTAAACAGTGCAGTGCACAGCCTTGTAATAGATGGCATTTTTAACGGTGTTGGAAGTGTATTAAGTTTCCTTCCGATTATTGTAACTTTATTTTTCTTTTTATCTTTGATGGAGGACAGCGGATACATTGCACGTGTTGCTTTTGTTATGGATAAGTTGTTAAGGAAAATCGGTCTTTCCGGACGAAGTATCGTGCCAATGCTGATTGGTTTCGGATGTACCGTTCCGGCAGTTATGGCAACGAGAACATTGACAAGTGAACGGGACCGTAAAATGACGATTCTTTTAACACCATTTATGAGCTGTACGGCAAAACTCCCGATTTATGCATTTTTTGTAAGTGTATTTTTCCCAAAACAGGGCGGACTCATTATGGCAGGTTTATACTTGCTTGGCATTTTGGTTGGAATTCTGGCTGCCTGTCTTTATAAAAATACGTTATTTAAAGGCGAACCGGTACCGTTTGTAATGGAACTTCCAAACTATCGTCTGCCGGGAGCAAAGAATGTGGGACAGCTTTTATGGGAAAAAGCGAAAGATTTCTTACAAAGAGCATTTTCGGTTATTCTGCTTGCAACAATTGTAGTTTGGTTCTTGCAGAGTTTCGATTTACATTTAAATATGGTAAAAGATTCCGCAGATAGTATTCTTGCTATGGTAGCAGGATTTTTGGTTCCGATTTTCAAACCGGTTGGTCTTGGAGACTGGAAAATCTGTACTGCATTAATCAGTGGATTTATGGCAAAAGAAAGTGTGGTATCAACCTTAGAAGTGCTCTTTGCCAGCGGAATTGAGGGGGCACTTTCTCCACTTTCCGCAGCTTCTCTTCTGGTATTTAGTCTGCTGTATACGCCATGTGTAGCGGCAATTGCGTCTATTCGTCGTGAACTTGGTGGAAATGGCGCTTGGAGTTGTATTCTGGCAATGTGCAGTGGCATGGATTTGTGCCCTGATTATGCATTTAATTGGACTTGGAATTGGACTTTAATAAATAAAAATGATAAATAAAAATAATAAATTAAAGCTGAAATGCTTTAAATGTCGGGGCAGAATGCTCGGCATTTTATTATTTATTTTTATTGACTTTTGTAACGTAAGTAGTTAATATCAAGTTATAGAGTAACCGGTTACTTTTAACGAAAGAAGTGACAAAAATAACAAAAAAATAAGAAGAGATAGTAGAAAGGAAAAAATTTATGAAACAGGATGTATTACATTTAAAATCCCCAGTCAACTGGATAAATGACCCAAATGGTTTTATTTATTACAAAGGAAAGTATCATTTATTTTACCAGCATTTTCCTTATGCTCCAATGTGGGGAACAATGCACTGGGGTCATGCGGTAAGTAAAGATTTAGTGCATTGGGAACATGAGAAAATTGCATTATTTCCGACAAAATCTTATGACAGAAATGGTGTTTTTTCTGGAAGTGCAATTGAAAAAGATGAGAAACTTTATTTCTATTATTCAGCAGTACGCTATCTGGAACAGGATGAAGAAAATATTCATCTTTCTAAAAATGACCAGATTGAGACAAGTCAGGCGATGCTGATTTCAGAAGATGGAGAAAAGTTTGATAATTGGAACGGAAAAAAACAGATTATTCCGGTCATTCGGGATGAAGAAATTGCAGATGCCAGAGATACCAGAGACCCGAAGGTCTGGAAAGAGGATGAAAAGTATTATATGGTACTTGGAAGCACCTATCATGGAAAGCAGGCAAGAGTTTTGATTTTTGAAAGTGAAGATGGAGAAAACTGGAATTATAAATCTCAGTGTCGGAAAGAGACTTATGGTCATACGATGGAGTGTCCGGATTTATTTAAAATTCGTGAGCAGTATGTTTTTGTCGGTTCTCCAATGGGAATTCAAAATGATGGTTTGGAATATGCGAATCAGTCTGTCTGTACATTGGCAAAATTTGATGTCAAAACCGGGGAGTTAAGTTTACCGGATGAATATCAGATGGTGGACTATGGCGGTGATTTTTATGCGCCACAGAGCAATCTGGATAAAGATGGAAGAAGAGTGATGATTGCATGGATGCGTATGCCAAAACCGGTAGAATCAAAAGATGGAACACAGTGGACTGGAATGATGTGCCTTCCACGAGTAGTTGGAATCAAAAATGGACAGGTTACGTTTGAGGTGCATCCGAATGTAAAAGAAAACTTTGAAGAAATAGATTTAACCAAAGTGGTATTAAAATTAAAAGAAAAACAGCCACTTTGGATAACAACGACTTTATCAGAAGGAGAAGAATTAGAAATCGGTGGATACGAAATTTGTCTGGAAGATGGAAAAGTTGTAGGAAATCGTGAACGTGTATTTGCAGATATGGAAGGATATCATGTGGAAAATCAGACCCCGAAAGTAGGGAAATCTGCAAAACTGGATATTTTTGTGGAAGAAAATTTAATTGAAATTTTTGTCAATGATGGACAGTATGTTTTAAGTCATGTGGTTTATGGATTAGGAGATACACTGAATGGAAAGATTCAGAAGGTTCGAGTATTGAAATAAATTATGACACCGCCAGATATTTTCATGTATCTGGCGGTAGTTTATTTAAGTTCATTTAAACAATAATGTTCAGATAATTTTATAAATTCTTCAGCTACTGCAATTTGTCGTTCGGATTCTTCTTTACTGGCAATATAAAAGTCATCATAATCACTTGCATGTCTGATTTCTTCAGCCTGCCCGATTTTTCGCCCTATTTCTCTTGGAAAAATAGAAGTTTTAACATAATCTTTATTGAAATTAGCAATGGCATCTTTATGACGCTTATAGGCTTTTCCAGAAACAGCGTGTACTGCATTAATTGCATGAAAAATAGCATAATAAGCTCGGTTGTTTGCACCTTTACAATCATCTATTTCTAAGAGTACTTTTGCAGATTTTAAATCTTTTTTGGCAGTTTCTAATCGATATAAAACTAAGTCTTTTTTTGTTCCAATTTCTTGCTTATGCTGCTCCATATAAAATGACTCCTTCTCTATGAATATTAGAATAAAATGGATAATTTACAATCCATTTGTTAAAATGAGCTTCACTTTTAGCAATTGGTTTTATATCAATATTATAATCCATATTAAAATCATACGTCATATAGGAGAGTTTTTGACTGTATGCTTTAAGTTCCAAATCTGATAAATCTAATAAAATCATAATATCAATATCTGAGTCAGGTCTAAAATCACCTCTGGCGTAAGAACCATATAAAATAATTTGGCGTAAATGTGTGCCGTATATCTGCTTTATTTCATTTACATATTGTTTAATTAAATTTTGCATATTTCCTGGCATATACATTTCCCCTTTAGATTTAAATTGATATAATATAGGTTACGTTTTTATTATACCCAGATTTTCTTTTTTTTTCCAGATTTTATTTGTAAAGAAATTTTCATTTGTATTACTTAAGGAATAAGATATAATAGAATTATTAAAAGTAAAAGGGGGTTTTTAGATGATTTTGGTAGGTATTATGCTGGTTACGGACCTTATCATGGTTGCAATTGTGGCAGCAGTTTATGGTGGAAAAACAAAGTATCAAAGCGGAATGATACTTGGAATACATCTTCCAAAAGAAGTAATTTCTCAACCAGAAGTTGTAGAACTGACTCAGAAATATAAAAGAAACAGCAGATACTTTTATATTTTAAATTTAATGCTTGGCTGTGTGGTCTGCCCTCTTGGTTTTTGGTATACCTCAATTTTGATGATTGTCTGGAGTATCTGGTTTTTGAGTTTATTTTGGTTCTATGAAAAGCCTGTATTCGGCGCATAGAAAATTATATGAGATAAAAATAAAAAATGGCTGGGGTCAAAATCCGGCAGGTTTAGCAGAGGCTTCTGTGCCAGATGAAGATTATTATTGGAGAAAAGGCTGGTATGAGAATCCGGAAGATCCCAATTTCTGGGTGCAGGATCGCTATTCCAGTACTAATTACAGTCTTAATATCGGAAGAAAAGGTGGAAAAATTTTCCTAGCAGTGATTACAATTGGAACGTTGTCATTATTTATCTGGATGTGCGTGATGTTTGTGAGGATGGATTTTACTCCGGTGCGTCTAAAAATAGATGCCGAACATGTAAAAATTACTTCAGGATATACAGGGCAGAATTTGATAAAGATGAAATAGAAGAGATAAAATTGATTGAAAAACTACCGGATGAAAAATTTGTCCGCACAAATGGCTCGGCAGATGGAAATCAGTGGCTTGGAAAATTCCGTGGAAGCAAGAGCGGAGCGTGCCGGATGTATGTCTGGTTAAAAGAAACGCCAATTATCGAAATTAAGACAGATAAATATACGATTTTTATTAACAGTAAAGAAGATGGTCAGACGGAGAAGTGGTATGAAAAGTTAAATTAAAAAAGCGGAGAGTCATAAAATGTAGTTTATTTATACACAAGAAAAGAAATTTACAAAACAGCAGGTACATGAAAAAATATTGACTCTACAATAGATGTAGGGTTTAATGTTTTTAGTGAAAGGAGTCGTTAGTTATGGAAAAGAATTTAACTTCCGGCAGTGTCTGGAAAAATATTGTGTATTTCTCACTGCCGTATCTGCTGTCCTATTTTCTTCAAACTCTTTACGGAATGGCAGATTTATTTATCATCGGTCAGTTTGATGGAACAGCAGGAACAACAGCGGTTTCTATTGGAAGTCAGGTTATGCACATGCTCACTGTCATGATAGTTGGTCTGGCAATGGGGGTAACAGTTTCCATTGGACAGGCAGTTGGTGCAAATAATAAGCAAAAAGCATCCAAAACAATTGGAAATACAGTTATCTTATTTATGCTTGTTTCGATTGTACTGACTTTAGTATTAGTGTTTCTGGTAAATCCGATTGTTTCTATCATGTCAACACCTCAGGAAGCAGTCGCAGGAACGAAGTATATCTTACGATTTGTTTTATTGGAATTCCGTGTATTACTGCCTATAATATCATTAGTTCCATTTTCAGAGGACTGGGTGATTCTAAAAGCCCAATGTATTTTATTGCAGTTGCATGTGTAGCAAATATTGTTTTAGATTATGTATTTATCGGTGGAATGAACCTGGGTCCTGCGGGTGCGGCACTTGGTACTACGCTTTCCCAGGCGATCAGTGTTATCATTGCGCTGACGGTTATCTTAAAACAAAAGACCGGAATTCTATAAAGAAATCTGATTTTGTTCCAAATCGGGAGACAATGGGAAGGATTTTAAGAATCGGTTTTCCGATTGCCATGCAGGATGGACTGATTCAGGTTGCATTTATCATTATCACAATTATTGCGAATCGAAGAGGCTTAAGTGATGCCGCTGCAGTTGGAATTGTGGAAAAAATCATCAGCTTTTTATTCCTTGTTCCATCATCTATGCTTTCAACAGTATCCGCATTATGTGCCCAGAATATTGGTGCAAAGAAACATGAACGAGCCGACCAGACTCTTCGTTATGCGATGATGATTGCAGTTGGATTTGGATGTACGGTTTCTGTTTTGATGCAGTTGATTGCACCGTCTGTTATTCAGTTGTTTTCAGGGGATAAAGAGGTGGTACTGCTTGGCAGTCAGTATATTCGTGGATATATCTGGGACTGTATTTTTGCCGGAGTGCATTTTAGTTTCAGCGGTTATTTCTGTGCTTATGGAAAATCAGAGATTTCGTTTGTCCATAATATCATTTCCATCTTTTTAGTACGTGTTCCAGGAGTTTATTCTGATGTCGAAATTATTTCCGGCAACTCTGTTTCCGATGGGACTTGCAACAGCCTTTGGCTCTTTAGTCTCTGTTTTTATCTGCATTGGAGCATTTTTGTGGTTCAAGAAAACAAAACGACTGGTGGCAGTACAAAATGGATAACAAGGAACTCTTTCGGATTGGTGAAGTGGATTGCGAATGTCCGCTTTACCAAAAAACCACTGCAACACAGTTTTGAACTGTTCAGCAGTGGTTTTTTTGAATTTGTTGTTAAACAATAGATTTAAGCAATAGATTTAAAAAGGACGGTTTTATATTTATAAAGTGCTTCGTATAAAATCAGTCCAATCACACCTGCGGAAATGACTTCGCCAACTCCGACTGTCAGCATCATAAATGGAATCGGAAGTGGTACGGCATAAGCATATTTTAATACGAATGGTACGATGATGGTATTGGCAACAACTGGTGGAAGCGGAGCAAGATATTTGCTTTTATTTCTAAGCATGCGTGTAAAAACGGCTCCGATTAAAGTTGCAATGCTTCCAAAGATAATATCCGGAAGAATCGCACCGCCTAAAATATTTCCGAGAAGGCATCCGATAAATAAACCTGGAATTGCCGCCGGAGTAAGACCGGAAGGATAGTGAGGGCTTCTGCAAAACGAATCTGTACTTCGCCAAATGCGAGAGAAGCACCAAGGACAGTCAGTACGACATAGATAGCTGCAATCATGGCAGCCTGCGCTAAGAAAAGCACTTTTGAGTTTTGATTTTTCATAATATTTTTCTCCTGTAGTTTTGTTTTACGTGTGGAAGGTCACGAACACACAATTACTAAAACCCGAAAGACCTTGGTTAACAGGGGTTTCAGCGGTTGTTAGTATAGCATGAGAAGATAAAAAAATCAAGGAAAGTACCAAAAAAGTATCAAATAGGAAAAGTAGCTGGAAACTTGCTTAATTTGGTTAAAAATTTAAAGATGTGCAATGCAAATATAATGCATTGACAAAAATATTGCAAAAGTATAATCTGATGGTAGAAAAGGGTGCTAATATAGCAACAACGAATTTTACAATGAGAATTGACGAGGCTGTTAAAGCTTGGTTTTAGGAGTTAATGAAAGATAAGAGATAAAAAGAGCAGGATTAAAAATGAAAGTGAGGGTTTTCGTATGAAAAATTATTCAGAGGACGCAAGCAAACAGTATCATATTCAGGTAGGAGAAGGCGAAGTTGGACGTTACGTGATTCTGCCGGGTGACCCAAAGCGCTGTAAAAAAATTGCACAGTATTTTGATAATCCGGTTCTTGTAGCTGACAACAGAGAGTATGTAACTTATACCGGAACATTAGATGGAGTAAAAGTAAGTGTAACTTCCACTGGTATCGGTGGACCGTCAGCCTCTATCGCAATGGAAGAATTATACCGCTGTGGAGCAGATACATTTGTCCGAATCGGAACTTGTGGCGGGATGCAGACAGAAGTAAAGAGTGGTGATGTTGTCATTGCAACTGGTGCAATCCGTATGGAAGGAACAAGTAAAGAATATGCTCCAATCGAATTTCCGGCAGTCGCAGATTTAACTGTTATCAACGCATTGGTAGAAGGAGCAAAAAAAGAAGGCTGCGAGTTCCATACAGGTGTGGTACAGTGTAAGGATGCATTTTACGGACAGCATGAGGCCGGAGACAAAACCGGTCAGCTATGAACTGAATGAACAAATGGGAAGCATGGAAACGTTTAGGATGTCTGGCTTCTGAGATGGAATCCGCAGCGACTTTTCGTAGTTGCAAGTTACTTAAAAGTGCGAGTGGGCTCTTGCTTCTTAGTTATGGCAAATCAGGAAAGAGAAAAATTAGGATTGGAAAATCCGGTGGTACATGATACCGATAAAGCAATTCAGGTGGCAGTACAGGCAATACGTGAAATGATTCATGCAGATAAAGAGAATCAGTAAGATTAACTGTTAAGGCATCAAAGACGCAGAAAATTTCTTGCAAAATAAAATACAGGAAAGACTGCAAGAGTACAGGAAAAACGAAAGGCAGGAAAAAATCATGGACAAAAAACAGATTGAAGAAATGATTGATTTGGCAGTCAGGCAGTTAGATTACTCCTATGCGCCATACTCAAACTTTCATGTAGGAGCGGCACTTCTGGCAAAAAACGGAACTTATTACACAGGATGTAACATCGAAAATGCCGGTTACACCGCAACAAACTGTGCAGAGCGCACTGCCTTTTTTAAAGCAGTCAGTGAAGGAGTAAAGGAATTTCAGGCAATCTGCATCGTAGGTGGAAAAGATGGGGTGATCACTGAATATGCAGCGCCGTGTGGTGTGTGCAGACAGGTTATGATGGAGTTTTGTAACCCTGAAACATTTCAGATTATTCTGGCGGTCAGCAAGGACAAATATGATGTCTTTACGTTAAAAGAACTTCTTCCGCTGGGATTTGGACCGGCCAATCTGGCATAACAAATAGTAAAAAATTATATGGTATATTAACATGGTTTTGTGTCGGAGCAGACAGAAAGGAATTGTTATGGAAACTTATAAGAGAGTATTTGTGATTGTTTTGGATTCACTTGGAATTGGTGCAATGCCGGATTCTGAAAAATTTGGAGATAAAGGTGTAGATACCTTCGGACATATCTTAGACAAGATGGGAACATTGAAGATTCCAAATCTTCAGAAACTGGGAATGTTAAACCTGCATAAAGGCGGAAACATGGAAGGTGTCGAAAAACCAATCGGACGTTATATGCGGATTGGCGAAGCCAGCAACGGAAAAGATACGATGACCGGACACTGGGAAATGATGGGAATTTATACTCCGAAACCGTTTAAAACTTTTACGGAAACAGGATTTCCAAAGGAATTAATCGATGAACTCGAAAAAAGATGCCACAAGCGTGTCATCGGAAATAAGAGTGCAAGTGGAACGGAAATCATTGAGGAACTTGGAGAAGAAGAAATCAATACAGGAGCAATGATTGTATATACTTCAGCAGACTCTGTCTTGCAGATTTGCGGAAATGAAGAAACTTTTGATTTACAGAATCTATATCATTGCTGTGAAATTGCCAGGGAGTTGACCTTAAAGGATGAGTGGAGAGTCGGAAGAGTCATTGCCAGACCTTATGTCGGAAAGAAAAAAGGCGAATTTAAACGAACCAGTAATCGTCATGATTATGCTTTAAAGCCAACAGGAAAAACCGCATTAAATGCTTTAAAAGATGCAGGATTTGACGTTATCGGTGTCGGAAAAATCAATGATATCTTCTGTGGAGAAGGCATTACAAAAAGCTATCATTCTGAAAGTTCGGTACATGGCATGCAGCAGACAGTGGAAATCTGTAAAGAAGAGTTTCATGGACTTTGTTTTGTAAATTTAGTAGACTTTGACGCATTGTGGGGGCATAGGAGAAATCCGGAAGGATACGGACATGAAATTGAAAAGTTTGACGAAGGGCTTGGAAATTTATTAAACGAAATGAAAGAGGATGACCTGTTGATTCTGACCGCAGACCATGGAAATGATCCAACATACACGGGAACAGACCATACGAGAGAGTATGTGCCGTTTGTTGCTTATTCTAAGAAAATGGAAGAGGGCGGGGCAATACGAAAATCAGGATACTTTTGCGGTGATCGGAGCTTCTGTTGCAGAAAACTTTGGCGTGAAAATGCCGGAAGATACGATTGGAACTTCTATTTTAAACCAGTTGAACGCAGATAAGCATTCCCCCGCTTCAAGTGCGCAGAGCACTAAGCGGCGGGTGAGGGGGGATGCTTCTGTCAGTGAGAGTTGAAAGCTCCCACTGACAGATCGCGAAGCGACTGCGTTCATGAGCAAGTAGCAAAGCGGATTGCGAATGTCCGCTTTACGTAAAAGAGATACCGGCGGAAAAAATATAAAAAGGAAGAGACAGGCTGATTGATATCAGTAGGTCTCTTCCTTTTTGCTGAGGTTTGTATGTATTAATTTTTATAGAGGGAACAGTAACTATAACTGTTTATTTTTGGATGATTTCTTTCATCACTTCGTAAGTACCTTTGGTACGGATTTCTTCAAGACAAGTGGTAACTGCATGTTCAAATCCATCGATTGTGCTTAGATCTTCACCCCAGAATGAGATATTTGTGCAGACTGCATGAACCAGGTCTTTTGCACTGTCATCTTTGTGTGAATAGAAAAATTCTAAGACATCAGCATCGTCTTTTACGGTGTAAGTACCGTTTTTGCGGGATGCATTCAGTCCGTCTGCAGTTAATTCCTGACCATTGTAGAACGCAATATAGAAAGCGAAAGATGCAGTGATGCATGCTGGAAGGCTTCCTCTTCTTGTAACATACTCTTTTAAAAGAAGGCATAACACGTGCTCTCCATTTTGAAGTAGAGTTTAATGAAATTGCAAGCAGTGCATGGTCGATAAATGGATTTTTGAAACGTTCGGTAACGGCAGATGCAAAGTCTTCTAATTCTTCTTTTGAAAGGTCAAGAGTCGGAATGATTTCGTCATAGATGGTCTGATTCATAAAGTTGCAGATCACTTCATCTTCCATACAGTCTCTTACGATATCCTGTCCTGCGAGGTATGCACCAAGCACGAAAGAAGTATGAGCACCGTTTAAGATGCGGACTTTGCGCTGTTTGTAAGGTTTGTGATTGTCTGTAACAAGAACTGGAAGTCCTGCTGCTTTAGCCGGAAATTCTTTTTCTAAAGATTTTGGTCCTTCGATTACCCAGAATCCGAAAATTTCACCGGTTGTTAAAATGGCATCTTCATAACCGTTTTCAGCAGTTAAAGTTTCTGCTTCGGCAGACGGATATCCAGTTACGATACGGTCTACTAAAGTAGAACAGAAAAGGTTTTCAGCTTCAATCCAGTTGATAAACTCTTCTCCGAGTTTCCACTGTTTTGCATAGTTTAAGACGCATTTTCTGAGTGCTTTTCCGTTATCTTCAATTTAATTCGCAGGAAAGAATAATCAGCCTTTTCCGGATTCTTTCCGAATTTTGGAAATCGACGGTATAA
>ENA-OQHY01000556-OQHY01000556.1-human-gut-metagenome-genome-assembly--contig:-NODE-556-length-20711-cov-8.299893_pt1 | contig 20711 bp, 16 predicted proteins | sample MGYA00242570_ERZ504733 | MGnify/ENA primary metagenome ERZ504733 (study PRJEB26092, sample SAMD00036219) | human gut metagenome | host: Homo sapiens | study: EMG produced TPA metagenomics assembly of... | reverse complement strand
AAGTGACATACTTAATGTCTTTTTTGCCATGCCCTTCTTTGTGTTTTTAATCTTTGTCATGATTATAGTTCCCCTTTGGGTGGTGGACAGGTTGATTTTGGAGAAAATTTCGTATGGGGAATTGATTTCAGACTTGGGGAATATCCATGTTTTATGATTTATAAGTGGATAATTGTTGACAATCGTAGTAAAAACAGGCAGTTATTGCAAATAAATCTGTTGATGTATTGAAAAAATTCTTCTAGTTTTACGCTGATTATAATAAGTAACGATACACAATGAAACTCATAAAATATAAAATATCCAGGGAATCTACCTGAAAAACTGACGCAGTAAATCGGAACCCGGTTCTGATTTTGGTGAAAGAAATTTACTCTAATCTGCCACCTCCTCTGGTGTCTGCCCGAATCGGAAGAAGCATTTGACGAAGTTTTATTTCTGAGGTATCATGAAAATATAAATAGAAAATTTCATTTGCAGGAGTATCTCATGAAAGTAAAAAACAGTATTTCTACAATAATGAGAACCTTAAAAGGCAGAGAAACAAAAGATAAAGAGGCGAAAAATATTTTTTCGTATAAGCCGATTATGAGCAATATTCTAAAGTACACCGTAGCAGAATACAGGGACTGTTCTCTGGAAGAGATCATGAACTGTATTGAGGGAGATACAATCCGGACCGGACAGTCAGGGGCTCCTTAATGGTAAGTATAGAAAGTGTTTGATATACTCAAAATAAATAACAATGATAATCAAAAATAAAAAGGTGGGTTGAAAATGTGCGATGTAAAAAAATATGAAAAAATATATGAAGAAATCAAATGTCTGGAACCTGAAGACACATTACAGCTTACATTAGAGGCTGATTCAGAAGAACAAAGGGAATTTTATCAAATGGTGGGGGATTTTTTGCTTCAAAAAAAGCAAAAACAGGTAATTGCGAGGAATTTATTCTAAATGAAAAAATATATTGTTTTGGGTGGAGTTAATGGAGCGGGTAAATCTACTCTTTATCAGATATTAGATAATTTAAAGAAAATGCCCCGAGTAAATACAGATGAAATCGTAAAAGAACTAGGAGATTGGCGCAATACATCTGATGTCCTGAAAGCAGGAAAAATAGCAGTTCAGTTGATTGATAAATACTTTTCAGAAGGAATATCTTTTAATCAGGAGAGTACTTTGTGTGGGAAATCTATTATAAAAAATTTTAAACGTGCGAAACAATTAGGCTATACAATAGAATTACACTATGTAGGTGTGGATTCTGTAGAAACTGCTAAACGAAGAGTCGCTGAAAGAGTTCAGAATGGCGGGCATGGAATTCCTGAATCTGATATTGAAAAAAGATACTTTCAATCTTTTTCAAATTTGCAGTATCTACTTAAAGAATGTGATCTGGCAGTTTTTTATGACAATAGTAATAGCTTTCATCGCTTTGCTATTTTTCGAAGGGGAAAAATAGTAAGATTATCCCAGGATATACCACAATGGTTTGATTACATTATCTATTGAAGGAAGAAACATTTTTATTAAAGAAAGACTCCGGCTGTAATGACTGGAGCCTTCTTTTTATGAATTTTAATTTGATAAAATTTCTATCTTACACTGATGTTTTTTGTCTCTCTGTCATTGACAAATTAAGACAATCACTGGATAGTTTTTGATGATATGTGGTACAATTCATTTAAATAAAAGAACATATCTGAAGGAGGAATATGAAGATGCGAAAAAGATCAGAAAGGTTAAAAAAATTGTCCGGATTACTGTTGCTGTGCTGTATGCTGCTGTGTATGGCATTATGCACAGGAGTAAATGCAGAAGCGGCGCAGACAGTCCGGGAAGATACTACGTTTATGAATATCAAACAATGGCGGGCAGGAAATGCGAGCTGCATAGAGTTTGATGCACTGGTAAATACTCTGGGTTCTAAATATGTAGATGTTTACCGTTCGGAACCTTCGGTTAAAAATGGAGGAGAACTAAAGAGGCTGGACCGTTTTCAGGTTATCGGTGCAGTCTGGAATGTTATCGATGATGATCGCTATGCATGTTATGGGAATGCCCAAAAGGTGATCTGTTATTCTGAACGGCCAAGTGCCCGAGGTGATAATCTTACTTTTGTGGACACGACAACAAAGGCAGGACATGAATATTCCTATCAGCTTAGATATTCGGATTATGTATTTGATCCGGAATCTGAAAATTTCGGGGATGATGTCAGGATAATCTCAAATACCATTACTGTAAAACCGGTTCTGCAGACACCGGAACTTTACAAATGTTATACTACCGATAACAAGATTGTAAAATTGTCATGGAGTTATACAAATCAGGCAGACGGGTACAGAATCTACAGGTATGACAATGGAAAATGGAGTTATCTGAAAGCAGTAAGAAAAGGAAGCAAACTTACTGCCGCAGACAAGACTGCAAAAACAGGAAAAACTTATCAATACAGAATACTTGCCTATAAGAATGTAAATGGGAAAAACATATATAGTGATAAGAGCGCAGCCAGAAAGATAACCTTAAAATCTCCTACTGTAAAAGGTGATTATAGTTACGGCAGTGTGTATGGTCCATATCTGGATACTGCCCATCTGGCGCAGGTAAGAAGTGTTGTACAGAGCTTTAAACTGAATTATATCCGGAAAGGAATGTCAGATTATGATAAAGTCCTGTCTGCTTTTAATTATCTCCGCAGCAATTGTAGATATGCATACAGGGATGGCAGTATAATTATGCAAATACAGCCTGGGGTGCACTGGTATATGGAGAAGCACAGTGTTCCGGATATGCAAGAGGCATGAAAGCACTCTGTGATGCAATCGGGGTAGACTGCCGTTACGTTCATGCAAATGCCAAAGCCAGTAACCCGAGCCACCAGTGGAATCAGGTAAAGGTTGGGGGTAAATGGTACATCCTGGATGCTCAGTCAAATGGCTTTCTTCTCGGAACAGATACCTGGATAAAACAGGCCGGGATGTCCTGGGATACAAAAGGACTGCCAACCTGTAGTAAAACAGATTATAAGAGATAAAGACTTTCTTTTCGGCTTCGGATGTTCTGTTGAATGCATGCATTCCAACTACCATGTTCCTTTTGATACATTCTTGAATGTTACTGTAACCTCTTTGAGGTTAAGCTGAAACGGATCTCATAATATACTGTCTGTTCCCTGATTGCATTTGCCTCGGAATTAAGGCTGTCCTATCCGTTCGTTTCTATCCAGTGTACCGGTATGGTTGGGCGATCCTGATGCACTGCTCGGCTGGAAATTTCGATGTTTCCCTCAAGCAGTTTTAACAAATAAACTTAACGTTGTATTAGGAACATTCTTTTATACAGGATTTGAGAATCCATGCAGCAACTGCCTAACTGCCTTATAAGTTAATAGTTTCTTGGCACATATTTTGTATATATATTTTATCAGAGCTGCTATTTGTTTACCAGAGAAACTTTTCGACAATCATAGAATAAATTTTGATAAAGAAGAATCCCTATCGTAATGATGATAGGAGTCCTATTTGGGTATTTTTATTCTTTTGCTTTATAAAAATTTCTGTATCATTTTATGTAAATATTACTTTCTTCCCGGATTTTTTCGATGATCTGACCTGGGTAGCTATCTGATATAATAATCATAGTTTCAAAACCATGATCCAGAGTATACGTCTTATCAGGAGGATGCTCTGGGATCCTTTCTTTACTGTATTAATGACAGTATACAGGGTAACTCAGAGACAGGCAACAAAGTCTTTGTATTGCCACCTAAAGTTGCCATCAACAGCCTGGACCCTGCCAAAGACTTCCCCACTACAAGATCTCTTTGAGCAGACCACTTAACTTCATAAGCAGTACCATTATAAACCATGTCTGACGCAAGTTCGATAAAAGTGCACCATTTTTCTCAATTTATTACTTATCATATCCGTTCTGGATAATATTTACTTTTCAAAATTTATCCAACTGATGAATTTTAGTTGGTAAGATCAAGATTCCGAGAACCTATTATTAACTATCAACTTCTTCAATAAATAATTGTTTTATATCCCCCATTAAAGCAGGCTCTGAAATAGATAATGGAGAAACATCATTGTATGTTTTAAATACCTCACATTTTGTATCATCGCCATAATTTAAACAATTTCCCTTCAATGCCTTTCCAAATCCAGAAAAGATATAATATACTTCCGTTTCATCTGAATCTTGTTCTAATAACCCATATTGATATAACGATGATACCATTGCACTATTTTTTTGCTTCTCGTTAATTCCTATTTTTCTTATATATTCTAATTCAAACGGAGTACACTGATTTATAATCTGCGCTAATTTAAAATACAACGAAATTTCTATTTCTTGCAGTAGCAAACATCGAGTTAATATCGCAAAGCAATCTACCTTCATATCATCCTCTAGTTTGTCAATCAAATATATCTGTTTTTTTACAAATTCAGCATATTTTTCATTATCATTGTTGAATTGAGAAGCCATTTTTACTTGTTCTTCATAGTCTTTATATGTTCCTTGTAAAAATCTTTTTATTTTATTCCAAAATATAACAGTCGGCATATGAAAGACTATTTGTTTTACATCTTTACCTGCTAACGTTCCAGATACCGGATCTTTACTTATAACAGCTTGTATTAAATTCCAAAATGCATTTCCAGCATATTTTCTTAGGTCATCATTTTTAACGATTAAAGCCAATTCTTTAAGTTGTTCTTCAAGCATTCTTTTATCCTCTTTTCAGAAAAAGAAAAACTATTGCTGTATAAATACAGTCCCCCCTTTGAATATTGGTTGATTATTATATCCCCCTCATCTAGGGGAAGTACTGTATTTGACCCATTTAAGAGTCTAGCAATAGTTTTTCTTATTTATATATTTCTTTACCCAAAGGATTATTTAACAGTAGCCTTTTTCAGGTTTGACCATGGGCTGAAGACTTTCTTTCCATCTTCGGATGTTCTGTTGAATGCATGCATTCCAACTACCCATGTTCCCTTTGGTACGTTCTTGAATGTTGCTGTCACTGTACCTTCTTTGAGGTTCAGTACTTTGTGATTGCCATAGTGATATGGACGAGTCTCACCGTTTTCTTTCTTGGAATCTGTTCCAAGTACTACATCGTAACCAGTTGCATTTGCAGCTGCTTTGTATGTTACTTTGATAGTAGATCCGCTTACTGTTACGTTTGTGATAACTGGAGCGTCCGGTGTGATTGCGGATACAACAAACGGATATGCGCCAGACCAGTCACTGAATACTTTCTTACCGTTCTCGTCACGTTTCCAAGCGTGGCAGTATGCGTAGTATGTTCCCTGCTGTACATATTTGAATGTAGTAGAGGTCTGAATCTGGTTCTTGCTGATAGAATCATAGTTCTTGTTTGTGATGCAGTCACGGTCTGTAGAGATTACATAGTCGTAACCTGCAGCACCTTCTGTATCACCGGAAAGGATAGCAGTTGCTTTGTTGCCAACAACTTTAACGCTGCTGATCATTGGAGCACCTGGTTTTTCTGTCGGATCTGTTACTACAGCAGAAACAGTCTTAGAACCTGTATAGTTCTTGTTATCTTTTGTTGCAGTTACTGTAACTTTGTTTGCTGCTGCATCCTTTGTCACTGTATATTCATCAGCAGCAACTTCTACTTTTCCGCATTTAACAGTAACTTTATCACCATTTACGGTAACGTCTGCATTTGCAAGGTCAAATTTGTCAATTCCCCATGCATAAGTCAATGTTATAGTAGGAGTAGAATTTGGTAATTTATAGCCATTCTTAGGTTCAACTGTAACAAGAAGACTCTTCTTTTCAGTTGCATTAATAACATCTTTATTAGCAGATACATTTAATTCATAATCTGTACCTTCTACAAGTGTTCTTCCTTTTACAACAATTTTTACAGATGGTTTAACCGGAAGACCTGCTGCATATGTTCCGTTGGAAACAGATACACAGCTTGCAGTAATCTCTTCCTGAGTAATTTCAATTAGATCTATCTTGAATACGTTTGTAATCTTGTTTCCGGCAGCATCTGTATAAACACCATCTTTAACACTAATACCGGAAGTAGCATCTGAAGTTGTCAGATTTCCGCCAAATTTGCCCTTAGCTACTGCAAGAACGGCAGCATACTGTTTTTTATCTTTGCCTTTCTGACCGTATACATTATCAACGTACTTGATCTCATAGTCAGTGCCTTCTTTTAAATCTTTGCCTGTATATGTTAAAGAAGTTTTAGCACAGGTATGTGAGGTACCGTCGTAAGCAAATGTAGGCTTAGCTACTGCAAAGCCATCTTTATCAACATATGCAAATGCCGCCTTGGTGCCATCAAGCATTTCACCACTGATCTGGAATGTTAATGTTTTAGTTCCGGTAAAGTTTTTGTTCTTTGGTGTTAAAGTTACTGTACCTTCACCTACTTTTACATTTTCTCCATAGGTTAAGATGAAGTTGCTTTCAACATCAATTTTCTTTCCGTCTAAAGTAAGGTCGATCTTATCTGGTGCAATTTCAAGAGTGTATCCTTTGTATTCCTGAGTACCGATTACGCCCTTTAATTTAGATGCATCAGCAGACTGAATAGTATACGTAATGCTTGCTGTTCCCTGATAATCAGAATTATCATTAGCAGAAACTGTTAAAGTTGCAGTACCAGCATTTACATTATTTGTATATTTTGCAGTGTATTGATTTGGATTGACAATATGTCCGCCAATTACAACGTCAAAATCAGGTTTAACTGCCTGACCATTGTATGTAAAAGAAGTCTCTTTCAGTTTGATGTACTCTGATTTTAAAGTTGCATTGGAAATCTTTGAGTTTACTGTAAGAATATTCTTATTAGCTGCAGTAGCAAAATTGCTATTATCTTTTACTGCAACAGTTGCATCAACAGATTTTCCATCAGCTCCCCATGCGTAAGTTACTGTATAATCTTTTCCCTCTGTTAAAGTTAAGATTTTATTTGTTCCAGGAACCTGAGCTTTTACAACAACTCCCATTGCTGTTTTATAATCTTCTGGTTTTGCACCATTGATCTTTTCAACATATTCACTTGCTTTTACATCTGTAACTGGTGTTTGGCTAATTGTAAAAGTATAGTTTTTAATGCTGTTTGCGTAGCTGCCTTTTCCAATAAGGAACATTTTTGCAGTACCTGCATTTGTATTATCGGAATATGTGATTTCGTAATCACTATCCTTTATTAATGGAGTGCTGTTAGCACCAACTGTTGGAACACCAATTTCATCAGTTGTAAATGTAACTGGTTCTCCGGTATAGTATTTCTTAATGCTATTAAAATTGTAAGTATCTTTTTTACCACCAGTACCTTGTACTGTTGATTCTTTAGCATCAGTACCTATTTTGAATACAGCAGTATTGATATCTGTTGCAAAAATTGATAATTCAGCGGTAGTTTTACCTGTAAGCTTACTGCTTGATGTAGTTGCCTTAGGTGTAATTGTTACAGTGTATTTTCCAGCTTCAACTGCGTTATTTGGAATATCAATATCTACATAATTAAACAGAGCTAATTCTTTTTTGCTGTCTTTGTCATAAAAATGAACTTGATCTGCTGCGAGTGTTGCTTTATTGTTTGTTTTCTGAACTGGATCGATTGTAACTGTAACTGAGCTCAGATCACGTGCAGCAACTTCAGGAACATTTGTGGACTGGATTTTAGTATCGTCAGTGCCAGCAGTGCCGGAAATAGTATAGTTTTTGTTTCCGGTTTCCGGAGTGGCAAGCTCAATCTTTCCCTCTCTTGTAACATTTACATAGCCGTTTTTGTCAACTTTGAGATAATCAGATAAATCAATCTTCTTTGTAGCTTTATCAACTAATGTGATGTCTTCTTTTTTTACTTTTAATACATCAGTATTAGAATTACCGCCATCAAATTTATAAGATGTATTCTTTAATGTAGCAACCATTTCATGTGCGATTGCAAGTCCATCACTTAAGTTTTTTGGCAGAATTTTGTAAGTAGCTGTGATAGAACCTTTATATGCAGATGATTTAGGTGTTAATGTGATAGTGATCGGTTTATCAGTTACATTAACAAAATCACTGTTTTCATCATAACCTATAGTATAATCAGCAATATTACCTAATTCTGCCGGTAACTTTCCTGTTCCTGACACTGTATTTAATGTAGGTGTTGCCTGCTGGATTTTACCATTATACTCAACATCAGTTGCTGTTGCTTTTACAACATCTGAGGTATTCTTGGGATTTACAGTAATAGCATCTGAAGTATAGCTCCATACAACCTGGTTATCCTTTACTGCGTATACATATAATGATACTGTCTTGTTTGCGGTTGCTGAAGAGACAGTATATGGAGTTGGTGTGATTGTAGCTACATCTTTGGTGAATGTTGCTGCTGTAGTACCAGCTAAAGTGCTTACAGCTACATTATCAACTTTCCATGTTGCATATACGTTTGCGCCGGTAAGAATTTTATTATCTGTAACAGAAACAGTTGTGGATAATGTTCCATCAGCCCATGTCATGGTGTTGTTCTCGACAGGAGTTGGGTTAGTTCCTACCTGAGCTCCTGATGCAGTAAAACCAATAGGTGTATATGTTACAGAATATTCCTTACCAGAAACCTCAGCTTCATTTGCTGCATTAACATCTGCTGTGTTGTCTTCTGCAACAGGAGCTTCTGCGGCATCATCAGAAAATGTTTCAGTAGCCGGAGCTTCAGTCTCAACAGCAACATCGCTGCCATCACTGAACTCAGCAGCCCATACCGGCACATTAGAAGTAGCAAGCATTGCAACAACAAGTGACATACTTAATGTCTTTTTTGCCATGCCCTTCTTTGTGTTTTTAATCTTTGTCATGATTATAGTTCCCCTTTGGGTGGTGGACAGGTTGATTTTGGAGAAAATTTCGTATGGGGAATTGATTCCAGACTTAAGGAATGTCCGGATTTTATGATTTATAAGTGGATAATTATTGACAATTGTAGTAGAAACAGGCAGTTATTGCAAATAAATCTGATGTTGTATTGAAAAATTCTTCTGGTTTTATGCTGATTGTAACAAGCAAGTAACAATACATAATGAGACTCATAAAATATAAAATGCTCAGGGGATCTGTCTGAAAAATTGACGGTGTCGGATCAGAAAAAATAAATTTCAACAATTGTATCTGTATTTTCTCTATTAGCACAATAAATCGGAACCCGGTTCTGTTTCTGGCTAATGACAAGCTGAGAAATCAGCGATAATTGCATACTTTCAATAAAAGGGGAAGAATAAAAATAACTCCTGCCATATAAAACAGGAGCTATTCTATATAAGACTGCAATTGTGGGAATTCTTTGCAGTTATCTCTTATGTAGTTTCTTTTAAAGGCGGCAAATGCAGATTCCCGACGGATCAGTGCCTTTAGTTTTCGCTGTATATATCTGGAATCAGGATTTTTTCTATATGCTTCAATATTGTCATATAGAAGGTTCATTTCCTTTGTAAGTTCATTGTAGCGCATTGCACTTTTATATGTCCGCATACCAGTGTTGAGAAGATTGAAGGATTCGTAAATGAACAGAGCAGTTCTTACTGCCATGGAATTATGCTCATCTCTGGCTGAAATTTCAGTTTTTCCATCTTTCAATTTAAACGTCATCATAAGCTCTGGATCATTTTTACAACAGTCTATAATTCCGTCATCATACTTTTTCTGGTTTTTTATTCCATTGCAGTGACTGCATGACCAAAACAAATTATTCCAGTCAAATTTTCGTTCAGGGTATTTTCCGTTTTTATGAGGCAAAAGGTGTTCTACCTGAGGATCCTGAAGATTTTTCAGTTCGCAAATGCCCTGAACAACTTCATAACCTTCCTGCCGCATAACTTCCAGAAAATCATTAAAGGTGCTGACCTTGGGCAGTACCTTATCAATGGTCTGATGCAGGCGGGCTTTCCAGCTTTTTCCCGTTTTCTCAGCCGCCCATTCTGCATAGTGTTTGCCTTTGGCTTGAGGTTCCTCAATGATATTCAGTCCAAATTCCTGACAGATACGGTCATTGATTTTACGCAGAGGAATGAAGCTGTTCTTTACGTTGTTGAACTTGTGGGAACAGTCCAAAGCGGTACTGTTAAATTCGATGTGGCAGTGGATATGCTTTTTATCTACATGGGTTGCCACTATGAATTGATGTTCTCCGCCGGTAAATTCCAACGCCATCTGATAGCCCAGCTTGTTAGCGTCCTCCGGTGTAATGGTTCCTGGTTCAAAGGACTGTATCAGCAGATAAGAAATCACATCTTTGTCCGGGGCACGTCTGCGCCCGGTGGTGGCAGTGTAGATCTGCTTGCTGACAATAAATTCCTGCCACGCAGTATCGGGAAAACACTGATAGCCTGTTACCAGCAGACCACCGTTTGTTTTCTCCGGGTTCTTGTCATAGTCAATGCGATCCGCCAGCACAGCAGCGATACTGCGCCCCTCGCTGGCATGACGAGGTTTGATTTTTGAGATTGCCATGTGACGGCTCCTTTCCGGGTAAAGTTTAAGCCGCAGACCTTTTGGCCTACGGCTTATATATAAGCTTATAGCTTTATAAAAACGTCATTGGAGAGGGATTAACAGCAACTTTTAATGCTGTTAATAATCGACTTATATATGGAAATAGCTTATTGTCATCAAAGTCGATCAACTCTTGTATTCCTTTTTCCAACTCGACAATTTTTTGAACATCCCTTATATCAGAAGGGTATTCATCTTTGCCGATTAGCAGTTTCATCACTTTTCCTCTACGAATTTCTTCAATCTCTTTATACAAAGGTTTGCCTTTATGCTTTATGTAGTTATACAATCCACGAATATTACTATTTGAAAATTCCTTCCAAAATTCTATGATTAAATCCATGACAGGTGAAAACTCAGGTAACATCGTCCGCAAATAGTCAAACGGATTCCCTTGTGCATGAGGCGTGGAAACTCCATTTTCGGTTTTTCTCAGCAAGTCATACGCTTCTTCAATTGGGTGCATTCCACGCACATCTCTTGCATTAGTTATATTACCTTCATCATCAAAAGTATATAAGGCATATTCTGCCGATACATATGCAATTGTCCACGATAAATCAACCAAAATATTATAGTTAATCAAAGCTGTTTCATATAATTCTGCTTTGAAAGTTAACTCCATTGCCTTTTGAACATCTGGTTTTTCAATGGGATTGAACCAGTAATCCCAATTGTCCTCTTGGGTCTTTCTAAGAAAAATTCTTGCAGAACAATACCTATTAAAAATTTCATTCCATTTTGCAGCAAAGTACATATCTTGATTAGTCGGTAATACTGTGCCTATAAGATTGAATTTTGTTTCATGTGGTGGCTCGATAGTTCCAAAGATGTCATTGGTAAATAGATTTCTCATTTCTTCCTCCAAAATATGTTGGGCTTTCTTTATTCATACTGCCGATCATCGGTTTTCATCAGATATAAAAACAAGTTTATAAATTCTGGATATTTATTTTTATCCTGCTCAAACCATTCACTAAATACTTTCACAGCCTTTGCAGTATCAAAAATGTCTTTTGATGTCGGCAAGCCTACTACTAAGAGATCATCCACAACAAGTGCTTTTGAATATCCGCTGTCTTTTTCATATCCTGCATTTTTGCTATATAATTCACTCAATTTTGAGTTCAAAATATTTATAGACCTCATTTTTTGAGTGTAGAAATTTTTATCAATTATGTTTTCTCGTAATGATTTCTCAAGCAAATCAATAGCTTTATCTTTCTCTCCAAATTTTACATAAGCAAGAGAAAGACGATCAACCACATCCAAATTTGTGTAATGGGCAGATACCTTCTCTAAAATATATATCCTGTGTTTCAAAGGTAGCATACTGAAGATTGTAAAAATATTTTCGCTACCAAATTTATGCTCTGGCTCAAGAAAATATCTAACAAATATGTCTTCCACAATATGCACTGCTTTATCTATAATTTGCTGTAGTTCATCATTGCTGACTTGCCCGTTAAAATGCGATCCATCACCTCCAACCCTGAAAATTTCTTGAATACTATCCGCAATTTCACTATCATATTTATCTCGAATGATTTTTATTTTTCTCCCCCAGTTTACCCCAGCGTAATCTTCAGTTGGTTTTAAATTAGGTACAATTTTATCCTTCAAGAGTAAATCAATAATACCTTCTACATATTGCCTTGTGTTGTTAGCACGAATTTTTGCTTTTTGATTATCGTCCATAAATATCTCAAATACATCCCAAAATTGTTCATTTATGGGCATTAAAATTTCATTGCTTGTTGCCATAATTCTCCACCTCAAATATCCTTTCTTGAATAGCGTTGTCAACTTCCATATTTACATGCGATTTTCAATTAAATCTGTTACAGTAATTATACGCTAAAATCAAAGAACTGTCTATCAACTAAACTGGGCACGACAGCCTGTTCTAAGCCGCCGTGCCCGGTTCATGCACCGCTATCAAATTGCTTTCAGCATACTGTTTACATCATCCACCGTTTCGTCAGCCAGGACGCCGCCCCCGGCAATCCGTAGGGGCTGATTGCCCATGCCAGAAGGGAGAAGCCGATGAAGCCCTGCCACTCTCCAATGAACAGCATGAGAACGCCGAACAGGAAGAAAGCTCCTGCAATCACGCTCAGTACCATACCGGAGAACAGGCAAAAGAATCGGGCAAAAGCTACCAGCAAGGTCAGGGCAAGGGTTATGGGGAACAGCAGCACTTTTATGAAAAATCTCAGCATATCGGGAACCTCCTTGTCGGGATACAGTAGTTTTTATTTAGCGGACAAATTTGATGCACCGGAGTTTTTTTCAAATTTATTAAAAATACCTTGAAAATATTACTCATAAGTAATATCATGAGATAAACACAGGGTGATTGAATATAAACAGAAGGGAGCAGTGAAAATGTGGAGCTAAAGAAGATTGACATAAATGGTCTGAATGACATATACGCCGTTGATGTTTTTGAGAAAGAATTTAAAAAAGCTGTAGATGAATCATGGAAATCAGATCCACCATGGAAACGTTACCAGACTAAACTGATTAAAAACCTGGTCGTACTGGACACAGAAAAAGAACAGGCAGTACGTTTAAAACAATTTGAAAAACTGTCCGGAACGGAAGAACTTTACAGTATCCGTTATCCTGAAACAAATAAAAATTTCAGAGTAATATATACTGTTTATGAAGAGAATTTTATTATTTTGCTGGCTGCTTTTCAGGAAAAAAATGATGGGGATTATCGCAGGGCAGTTGCTGTAGCTGAAAAAAGACTTCGCCAGCTTGAAAATTGAGAAAAGGAAAGGTGATTGATATGAGTATAATGGATAAGATTATGAATGCAAAAACAACAGACTGGCTGACAGAAGGGATGTCTGAAGCTGAAATAAAAACAACTGTAGAACTGGCAAAGATTTCTGCACAAATAGAAAAGTGTAGGATCGAGCGGAAAATGACACAGAAAGAATTTGCAGAATATATGGGAGTGAACCAAAGTATGATATCAAAATGGGAAAGCAGGGAATATAATTTTACCATAAGATCTTTAAATGAGATCTGCCAGAAGCTGGGACTTTCTCTATCTGTAAATCTGGAAAAGAAATATACACCTAAAGATTATACGGTCATCAGATGGAACAATGAAAATTTTGCCAATTCCCAAAACAGCAGGTTAGATCTGGATAAATATATGAAAGCTACGGAGGCGATTGCATAATGAAATTAAATTCGATCACTACAGGAATTGAACTGGCCGGAACGACAGTAAAAAATCTGTATGTTAAAAACAATATTGTTGATATAGAATACGAAGGAGAAAGAAATTTTGGAATGAATATCAATGAACCCCTGTTTGAAAAAACGGATTCCGGATGGTTTGCGCAGATGGTCATTGATTTTGAAATAGAGGTAATCCAGGGAAACGATGAACGCTGTAAGATACAATTGTCATTGGAGGGTGCTTTTTTGTCACAGGGTACTGTTTCAGAAGATACGTTTAAAGAACTTGTTATCATAAACGGCGCATCTGCTATTGTAGGGATTGCAAGGGGCAAGATTGAAGCCGTTTCTGGAAACATTTTTAATAATGGTAAAATTGTAATTCCGTTTGTTAATATTGTAGATTATTACAAAAACCTGAAGTGATACTTCTTTTTTAGCATATCTCCCATAGAAATTTTTCGACATTTATAAGCTCCTAAAAAAGAACGGCTCCGGTCGCAATGACCGGAGCCTTCTTTTTAGGAATCTGTATTAATTACCCAAATGGATTATTTAACAGTAGCCTTTTTCAGGTTTGACCATGGGCTGAAGACTTTCTTTCCATCTTCGGATGTTCTGTTGAATGCATGCATTCCAACTACCCATGTTCCCTTTGGTACGTTCTTGAATGTTGCTGTTACTGTACCTTCTTTAAGGTTCAGTACTTTGTGATTGCCATACTGGTATGGACGTGTCTCACCGTTTTCTTTCTTGGAGCCTGTTCCAAGTACTACATCGTAACCAGTTGCATTTGCTGCAGCTTTATATGTTACTTTGATAGTAGATCCGCTTACTGTTACGTTTGTGATAACTGGAGCGTCCGGTGTGATTGCGGATACAACGAATGGATATGCGTTTGACCAGTCGCTGAATACTTTCTTACCGTTCTCGTCACGTTTCCAAGCGTGGCAGTATGCGTAGTATGTTCCCTGCTGTACATATTTGAATGTAGTAGAGGTCTGTACCTGGTTCTTGTTTACAGAAGCGTAATCTTTGTTTGTGATACAGTCACGGTCTGTTGAGATTACATAGTCATAACCTGCAGCACCATCTGCTTCCCCAGAAAGGATTACAGTTGCTTTATTACCAGTAACCTTAACTTCAGAAATCATAGGAGCTGCTGGTTTTTCTGCATCTGTTGTTCCGTTTGTTTTAACAGTTTTAGAACCAGTATAGTTTTTGCTAGTACTTGTAGCTTTGATTGTTGTTGTACCATCTCCATTAGCTGTTGTGGTGTATTCAGAAGCATCAACATCAACTTTTCCACATTTAACAGAAATCTTTCCATCCTTAACAGATACATCTGCATTTGCTAAGTCAAATTTATCAATTCCCCAATTTAAGTTAATTCCTGCATTACTGCTTGCTGTAGTGTATCCGTTTTTACCTTTAATAGTAACAGAAAGAGATTTTGCTGATGTAGCATTTACTAAGTCATCATTTGCTGGAAAATCTAACTCATAATCTTTTCCTTCTACTAAAGTAACACCTTTAACAACAATCTTAACCTGTGGTTTTACTGGAAGTCCAGCTGCATAAGATCCGTTGGAAATAGCAATGTTATCTGCGGTAAATGCCTGCTGATCAATTTTGATAATTTTCATTGCAAATACATTAACTGTTTTATTGCCTTCAGCATCTGTATATACACCGTTCTTTACAGCAATACCATTTTCTGTCTTAGTAAGATTTCCGCCGTATTTTCCTTTTGCTACAGCAAGAACAACTGCATACTGTCCATCAGTACCTTTCTGTCCGTATACATTATCTACATACTTAATTTCATAGTCAGTACCTTCTGTTAATGTTTTTCCTGTATTATTAACTAAGGATGTTTTTGCAAAAGTCTGAGCTGTTCCATCATAACTAAATTTAATATTTGGAGCAGTTATTGCAAATCCATTCTTATCAGCAAAACTGAAATCACTTGCAGTAGTAGTAGATAACATTTCACCACAAATCTGGAATGTTAATGTCTTGGTACCAGTAAAGTTACCGTTCTTTGGTGTTAATGTTACAGTTCCTTCGCCAATATTTAAGTTTTTACCAAAAGTACGAGTAAAGTTACTGTCAACATCAATCTTGTTTCCATCTAATGTAAGATAAATTTCATCAGCTGGAATTTCGATAGAATATCCTTTATATTCTTTAGTTCCAATGACACCTGTAAGTTTAGATGCATCAACAGCAGCAATTGTAAAGTTTACACTTGCTTTTCCACTGTAATTAGTTCCATCTCCAGTAACTGTAAGTGTAGCAGTACCTGCATTGATATTATTTGTATATGATGTATTATAATAAGCTGGATTAATTACTTTACCATCAATTACAACATCAAAATCAGGTGTAACAGGTTTACCATTATAAGAGAAAGAATTCTCTTTTAACTTGATATAGTCAGCTTTTAAAATTGCTGCAGTAATCTTAGATTTAGCTTTTAAAACATCATTGTTTGCTACAGCTCCTTTAAAGTTTTTATTTGTTACAGTTACAGTAGCTACAACATTATTACCAACTACATTGCCAGCCTTTCCGCTTACAGTAGTATCATAATCATAAGACACAGTATAGTCAGTACCTTCAACTAATGTAAATTCTTTGTTAGCAGAATTTTTAGCTTTTACAACAACTTTCATTGCATCTTTATAATCTTTAGCACTGCTAGCGTTCTTCTGCTCAACTTCTTCTGTTGCAGTTGTTGCACTTACGGTTGCAGGATTGATTGTAAAGGTTAACTCTTTTTTGCTTCCAGCATAACTTCCTTTACCAGTTACGATTAATTTAGCAGTATTTGTGCCTGCATTAGTATTTTTGGAATAAGTGATTTCATAATCAGCTGGTGCAATTGTTTCTACAGCACTAGTTGTCTTATTTACAATTTTGAGCGCACCAAGTTCTTCACTAGAGAAGGTAACTGGTTCTCCTGTATACTCCTTTGCTGAAAGTATATTATTTGTAAATTTTTCAAAATATGCATTAGAGATGCTATTGGAGTAAATAGAGAATGTTCCAGTTGTACTTCCTGTGATATTTTTATTTGTCACACCACTAGCAACACCTGGTTTGATAGTTGCTACATATCCAGTTCCACGTTCGATAGCATTGTCTGGAACAGTGATTTCGATAGCACCTTTCACAATTTCTTCACCAGTAGTTTTATCCTTTAAAGTTACATTATCAGGATTAATAGTAACTTTAGAACCTGTATACTGCTGGTCTGCAATACTAACATCAACCGTAGATAAATCACGGGCAACAACTGTCATAGTGTTATCTGTAAATGTTTTGATATTATTTCCAACAATTTTATAGTTTTTATTTCCTGTTTCAGGCTGACCTTCTTTAATCGCAACATATACCTTGCTGATTTTTCCAACTGCAGTATTATTCTGAGTAAACTCAACTTTTACGTAACCATCAGAATCAACATCCAGATAATTGCTCAAATCAACACCTGTTGATTTATCAACTAAACTAATATCAGATTTTTTTACTTTAGTAATTGCATTTCCTGTATATACATAAGATGTATTTAATAAAGTTGCTTTCATACGGCCAGAAATAGGAGCTGTATTTCCATCTAATTCCATAGGCTGGATTTCATAAGTTGTTGTAACCTGTCCTGCATATCCTGTAACAGTTGGAGTTAATGTAACAGTTACTTTATCTCCAGTTACATTTGTAAGTTCTCCAGAATATGCTATTTTATATTTTGAAGTATCAAGTAAACTTGAACCTGCTGGTACTAAGTCCTGATTGTTTTTATCTTTTTTAGAGGTCAGCGTAACACCTGCTTTTTTTACAGTTCCATCATATGTAGGATTTACAGCAGATGCGGTAATAAAATCATTAATATCTTTTGCTTTTACTGTAACAGCGTCAGATGTATAGCTCCAAGCAACCTTGCCTGCCTGTTCAGCATAAACAAATAATGTAATTGATTTGCCTGCCATATCTGCAGTTAAAGGAAGTGTTTTTTCTTTATTTGCAGAATCATAATTTGCAATAGTGCTATTAACAATATTTCCATTTACCTGCCATGCAGTTTTTAATGTTGCATTAGCAATAGCGCTTACTGTTGTGATATCTACATTTGTGCTTAATGTTCCACCCCATACGGTTTCGTTATTGCTTACAGCAGTACTACCTACTGCAAAGTCAGATAAATTAACTGTATACTCAGAACCTGTTGTTGTTGATTTTGCAGCTTCAGTAGCTACATCAGTAGTATCTTCAACAACTGGAGCTTCCGCAGCATCATCAGAGAATGTTTCAGCAACCGGAGCTTCAGTAGCTACAGTAACATCTGTACCATCACTGAACTCAGCAGCCCATACCGGCACATTAGAAGTAGCAAGCATTGCAACAACAAGTGACATACTTAATGTCTTTTTTGCCATGCCCTTCTTTGTGTTTTTAATCTTTGTCATGATTATAGTTCCCCTTTGGGTAGTGGACAGGTTGATTTTGTATAGGGATTTAGTGTAAGGAATGATGATTATTTGTTAAAGTATATGCGTTATATGATTTATAACTAATTTTTTTATAGATTTTTATATGAAAATACATAATTATATTCAAAAAGGTCTGTATTTAATGCGCAAAAAAGCTTTCAATCATATCCGAAAAGATGCGATTGAAAGCTTTTTTCACATTATGTAATAAACTTGTTACTTGTTGAGTATAGTTTCATACAGAATTATAAAGGTATCATTTAAAACTTTAGGCTGTAAAAGTCATTCCCATAGATTTTGCAATCTCTTCCAGCTTATCTGTGGCAAAACCGGTATATTTTTTAATTTTGTCAATTGGTTCTTTATCTTCGAGCATCATTTTTGCAAGGGACAGATTTTTCTGTTCTACACCTTGTTCCACGCCCTGTTCGATGCCCTGTTCAATACCCTGTTCAACAAGTGCTTTTCCAAGATTACACATATCCTGCACCTCGCTTTCAAATTCTTCTGTCATGGCAATGCCGAAATCATCCTGAAGACGGGCTTTCTTTGTTTCCGGCGATATGGAAAGAGAAAAGAGTGTGTTCAGCAGATCAAGGATCTCCAAATCACTTTCTTTATCAGCATCACCCAGGTTTACGATCACAACTTCCATAAGGTCATAGCTGTCCGGACTTTCATAAGGTTTCCCCAATACCGTATCCTGTACTGTGTGATAGCGGAAGATTCCGTTCCTGCGTTTTTTTGCCGGATCCGGACAGATCCAGATGCTGTAGACTTTCTGGAGTTCTTCATAATGTTCTCCGGTAAAGACAGTCCCATACTGTTCGGATATCATTCTTGCGCAGTAATAGAAACCTCTTGTAACTAACGGATATCCCGGAGTGTCATTTAACTGGATCTCCAGATTGATGATCAGCTGCACCGGCTCTGCGTTGCCAGGGATGTATGCCCTGAAACGGATGTCATAATACACAGTCTGTTCCCTGATTGCATTTGCCTCGGAATTAAGACTGTCTATCCGTTCGTTTCCATCCAGTGTCCCGGTATGGTCAGGCTGATCCTGATGCACTGCCCGGCTGGAAACTTCGATGTTGTCCTTTAAGCAGTTTTCGCAGATAAACTTAACACTGTATTGGGAAAATTCTTTTGTACAGGATTTGAGGATCCAGGCAGCAACTGCCTTATAGGTTAATAGTTTCTTGGCACATTCGTCATATCTTGCACGTTCTGCGGCAAGGTCTATCGTCTGTGCCAGATCTGTCTGATGTACTATGGATGTCACCTCCCTGTCACATATTTTATATTTATATTTTATCAGAGCTGTTGTTTGTTTACCAGAGAAACTTTTCGACAATCATAGAATAAATTTTGACAAAAAAGAACCCCTATCGTAATGATGATAGGAGTCCTATTTGGGAATTTCTGTTCTTCTTGCTTTATAAAAATTTCTGTATCATTTTATGTAAAGATTACTTTCTTCCCGGATTTTTTCGATGATCTGACCCCAGTAGCTCATAAATGCGCGAAAAAGATCAGAAATGTTAAAAAAATTGTCTGGATTACTGCTGATGTTCTGTATTGTCATATCTGAATTCTTACCCAAAAGGAGTTATTTTTTACCAAAAACACAAACTATTTTACACTACCGAAATATTGGTAGCGTTTTTGGACGAAAGAAAGACTCTGGTTACGATCAACCAGAGTCTTTCTTCATGTCCACACTATGGGGAATTCCCTTCTTTTGCTATGCCCATTTTAGAGAGTACATTATCACAAGAGATTTAAACATTTTGAGGTGAAATTAGATGGGCAGACCTTTTAGCTTATCATGATTTTATTTTAGATATTCATCTTTTTCCGCAGCATTTTTTAACACTTGTATAGCTTCATGGATCTTTTTCATTTCCCCGTCTATTTGTTTCAAATTCTCATTATAATACTTGCAATGAGTTTTGCAATAATCTTTTGTACAATTTACTCCAACAAAAAACAGTTATCATGTATCGGAGCAGGATCATCAGTAATATTATCCAATTCGGAACATTTTACTTTAACAAGGCTACTCTTGTTTTTGTTTAATTCGCCTAATTTTTTTGATAGATAAAAAAATATAGACTTCGTGATGGCCCTTCATATCATATGGTGCATTGTCAATTTTCTTTCGTCTACATTCATTTTGAGCATCATCATATAATCTATAGTCTTTTAATAATCCTATTGCATCTATAACATCCATATGCGTTTTCCTCAATATATTTAAAAGATTTAAGAAAAACTCCAGTCGTGGAGACCGGAGCTTTCTTTTTAGGAATCTGTATTATTTACCCAAATGGATTATTTAACAGTAGCTTTTTTCAGATTTGACCATGGGCTGAAGACTTTCCTTCCATTTTCGGATGTTCTGTTGAATGCATGCATTCCTACAGTCCATGTTCCTTTTGGTACGTT
>ENA-OQHY01000555-OQHY01000555.1-human-gut-metagenome-genome-assembly--contig:-NODE-555-length-20715-cov-6.328395_pt1 | contig 20715 bp, 26 predicted proteins | sample MGYA00242570_ERZ504733 | MGnify/ENA primary metagenome ERZ504733 (study PRJEB26092, sample SAMD00036219) | human gut metagenome | host: Homo sapiens | study: EMG produced TPA metagenomics assembly of... | reverse complement strand
ATACAAATTAAGCTACCTTTGAACAAGGAGGTTTATACCCAAACAATGCTGATGGCAAGACATCAGAAAATAGCAAAACTCTTTGACGAAGAATTTTGGGTGACACGATGACGAAGTCAGGAAAAAGCATGTCTTGCGCAGGTTGACCTCCGCAAGACATGCCCGAAATTTATTAGTTGTACCTAACCGTCCTATCAATATTCGGTCTTGTCGGCACTCTCTTCCCACATGCGGAACGCCTTGAGTGCTCCATACCCATCAGACGCTGCATCGTCTTGTGGCGCTGCTCGGGCTTGAGCGGCATCTCCTGATAGATGAAGTCGTCGTCGAAGCCGATGGCGGCAGCATCCTTGCGGTCGTTGCCGTAGAAGATGCGGTCGAGATGCGCCCAGTAGATGGCGCCCAGACACATAGGGCACGGCTCGCATGAGGTGTAGATGTCGCATCCGGCGAGGTCGAACGTGCCTAAGCGGCGCGTAGCCTTGCGTATGCAGTTCACCTCGGCGTGCGCCGTAGGGTCGTTGTCGATAGTAACGCTGTTAGAAGCCTCGGCGATGATTTCGTCGCCACGCACGATGACCGCTCCGAACGGTCCGCCGCCAGTGCGCACACTCTCCTCGGAGAGCTCTATGGCACGGCGCATGAATTCGTTTTTCTTGTCCATATCTTTAGCTTTTTCTTTAAGGTTATAGGGTAATGTGCTATTTATATGGGGCGTACACGCCGCATGAATTGAAACCGCACAAGCGGCGGTAGAGCGCAGCGCCTCCCATTTATGCAAATGTACGCATAATAAACGAATAACCGCAATTATTTTTTTTTATTGTTTGTCAATTCGAGATAATTCGCTAAATTTGCTTATATCTAACCCTATGCCAGATTATATGTTGGCATAATAACATAAGAAATGATGAGGACTCTACGATTCTTTATGTTGATGGCAGTCGTGATATGCTCACTTGCCGTCAACGCTCAAGACGCTATCGCCAATGACGCCAACCCAACCGCTACTTCGACGGTAACGGTATTGGAAAATTATGGCACAGATGTTAAGTCAGAGAACTTCACTTTGCTGCAACACAACGACACACTTGTGTCGGATGCCGAGTTGTTGAAAAGTATCGCTGAAGACACTTCCGCCAAGCGGTTGAAGAAGGCGAGAATATTTAAGTGGACAGCTTGGGTGGGTGGCAGCGTCTTCTTTTTAGCCAGCGTATGTTGCTTGTATGGAGCGGCATACGTTGAATATATTCAAGAAAACGGCCCCGGAGATAATCCATTTGCCATCGGATTAGCCGCCTCATTCGGAGCAAGTGTGATATGGACCACATCGTTCCTTATAGCAGCCCATCATCAAAAGAAATTGGCGCTTTCTGCCAACGTCAGTATGCTCAATGATAATCTGGCAAACAGAAAAACATTGGGTGTAGGGCTGAGTTTCAAGTTCTGAATAACAAACGGGGCTTGCATGGCTCTGAGGAGCGTATCTTCTATGATTGCAGATGCTGCAGTGGAAAATTATACAAAAAAACAAAAATAATCGGCGATTGTTCGTTTATACCATTGAAATTGACTAACTTTGCTCACATATTACAATTTTTTTGATGTAAATTAAGATTTAGATGAACGTAATTACAAAGACAGTATCATTGCCTGATGGCAGAACCATCAGCATTGAGACCGGGAAAGTGGCAAAGCAGACCGACGGAAGTGTTGTACTGCGTATGGGCAACACCGTACTTCTCGCCACTGTTTGTGCCGCAAAAGATGCAGTTCCCGGAACAGATTTCATGCCTTTGCAGGTAGACTACAAAGAGCAGTACTCAGCAGCAGGTCGTTTCCCTGGCGGCTTCACAAAGCGTGAAGGCAAGTCGGGCGATAACGAGATCCTCACATCGCGTCTCGTAGACCGTGTGCTCCGTCCGCTCTTCCCGTCTAACTACCACGCAGAGGTATATGTGCAGATTATGCTTCTCAGCGCCGACGGCGTTGATCAGCCAGATGCTCTCGCAGGATTTGCAGCTTCAGCCGCTATGGCTTGTTCAGATATACCTTTCGAGTGCCCGATTTCAGAGGTGCGTGTAGCACGCATCAACGGCGAGTACGTTATCAACCCTACCTTCGAGCAGATGAAGGATGCCGACATGGATATCATGGTAGGCGCTTCTGCCGAGAACATCATGATGGTAGAGGGCGAGATGAAGGAAGTGTCGGAGCAGGACATGATTGGCGCATTGAAGGCTGCCATGGCAGCTATCAAGCCGATGTGCGAGCTTCAGACAGAGCTCTCTAAGGAACTTGGCACCGACGTTAAGCGCGAGTACTGCCACGAGGTGAACGACGAGGAACTCCGCGAGCAGCTCCGCAAGGAGACCTACGACAAGTGCTACGCTATCGCAGAGTCGGGCGACCACGATAAGAAGTCGCGCGAGGAGGCTTTCGACAAGATTCTCTCTGACTTCCAGGAGGCTTACGACGCAGCTCACACAGACCTCACAGCAGAGGAACTCGACGAGAAGCACGCAGAGATGGTGCGCTACTACGCCGACGTTATGCGCGACTCTATGCGCCGTTGCATCCTCGACGAGGGCAAGCGTCTCGATGGTCGTAAGACTACAGACATCCGTCCTATCTGGTGCGAGGTTTCTCCGCTGCCGATGCCTCACGGAAGCTCTATCTTCACACGTGGCGAGACACAGTCGCTCTCTACATGTACACTCGGTACAAAGATGGACGAGAAGTTGGTTGACGACGTTCTTGAGCGTGGCTACCAGCGTTTCCTCCTCCACTATAACTTCCCGCCGTTCTGCACAGGCGAGGCTAAGGCTCAGCGCGGCGTAGGTCGTCGCGAGATTGGTCACGGCCACTTGGCATGGCGCGGTCTGAAGGGTCAGATTCCTGAGACTTCCCTTACACAGTGCGCCTCGTGAGCCAGATTCTCGAGTCGAACGGTTCGTCTTCAATGGCTACAGTATGTGCCGGCACACTCGCCTCATGGACGCAGGTGTTCCGATGAAGGCTCCGGTATCAGGTATCGCAATGGGTCTTATCAAGAACCCGGGCGAGGAGAAGTACGCTGTGCTTAGCGACATCCTCGGCGACGAGGACCACCTCGGCGATATGGACTTCAAGACAACCGGTACACCCAACGGCTTGACAGCTACACAGATGGATATCAAGTGCGACGGTCTGAGCTTCGAGATTCTCGAGAAGGCCCTCATGCAGGCAAAGGCAGGTCGTGAGCACATCCTCAACTGCATGATGGAGACCATCTCTGAGCCGCGCAAGGAGCTGAAGCCGCAGGTACCGCGCATCGTTCAGATCGAGATACCGAAGGAGTTCATCGGCGCTGTGATTGGCCCTGGTGGCAAGATTATCCAGCAGATGCAGGAGGACACTGGCGCTACAATCACTATCGACGAGGCAGACGGCGTAGGCAAGGTGCAGGTATCGGCTCCTAACAAGGACGCTATCGACGCTGCGCTCGGCAAGATCAAGGCTATCGTTGCTATCCCTGAGGTAGGCGAGGTATACGAGGTACAGTTCGTTCAATCATGCCTTACGGCTGCTTCGTAGAGATCATGCCGGGCAAGGACGGATTGCTCCACATCTCTGAGATCGACTGGAAGCGTCTTGAGACAGTTGAAGAGGCTGGCATCAAGGAAGGCGACAAGATCAAGGTGAAGCTCATGGAGATCGACCGAAGACTGGCAAGTACAAGCTCTCACACCGCGTGCTTCTCGAGAAGCCGGAGGGATATGTAGAGCGTGAACGCCGTCCGCGTGGCGAGCGTGGCGACCGCGGTGAGCGTCGTCCGCGTCGTGAGGGTGGTGAGCGCCGCGACGGTCGTCGTGAGAACCGCGAGCATCGTGAGCCACGCGACTTCAACGACTCGCTCGACCACAACAACGACTTCTAATAGCTGAAGAATACATAGGTTAATACAAATAAGGCTGCAACGCAATTCGGTTTGCGTTGCAGCCTTTTTTTTTGTGCGTTGTTGATACCGCTACTTGATACATTCGTTTTGCAGGAAATCCTCGTACTCGTCGCGGTAGCCGTTGAACACGTTGATGTCCACCTCGGGTGTTATGCCGCGCACGTGTCCGTCGGGGCTTAGCTGCCAGTAGGCGAGTCGCACATCGGCTTGTACTCGCCGTAGCGTGCTATCCATACGATGTAGTCGCGCTTCAGGTCGGGTGCGAGCGGCAGGTAGCGGTTCACGAACGACTGTGATATGTACAGTATGGGTCGTGCGCCCGTAGCCTCTTCACCACGTTTATCCATTCGCGCACGTTGCGAAACATCGCCTCCGCTCCGCCCATGGCGCGTATCTGAGCACACGTCGGTTCGATGTCGAGCACCGGCGGCAAGTCGCCCTTGCGGAACTTGCTGTACTTCAGGAAGTGATGCGCCTGCTTTGCGCCTGGTGTGCGTGTCGAGAAGAAGTGGTACGCGCCGCACTTGATGCCGTGTGCGCGTGCTGCCGCGTAGTCGGTGCGATAGTAGCGGTTTCGCACGGTGGTGCCCTCGGTCGACTTGATGTAGCAGAACGACACGGGGTAGTCTACCGTTCCGGCGATGCGCTTGCGTGAGAGTTTGCCGAGGTTGACGATGCGCATCTGCTTCCAGTTGATGGTGTAGCGTTTGCGCCCCTTCTCGTGCTGGAAGCGTGAGATGTCGATGCCGTAGATGCGGTCGGCGCGATATTCGATGCGTTCGCCCAAGAAGCGGTTGTTCTTCCACTCGCCCAGCTGCAGATGCTTGCCGGCATTGATTGCCACGCCGAAGCCCGATCGCTTGCCGTCAGCCCATTCGCCTTGGTATAGCTCTTGACGGTTGACGAAGGTGCCGTGTCCGTCGGCTATGCCGTCGCGGTTGAGTGTTCCGGTATATGTGCCCGTTGAGTCGCGCCATGTGCCGCTGACAAGTGTGTCGGCACGCCATGTGCCCACGATGCGTCTGCCTGTTGAGTCGCTGCCGATGCCCTTGCCCCAGCGTTTGCCCATGCGCCATTCGCCAGCATACACCACGCTGTCGCCCACGGAGAGCACGCCGTAGCCGTCGTACTTGCCCTGCTTGGTTCCGCCGTAATATGTTGTTGCGCCCTGTACCTGTATGGTCTGTCCGTCGTGTGCAATGTCCTTGCAACCGCAGAGACAAAGTAGGGCGAAGCCTAATGCAAGTGTGTATTTTGTTATCTTCATTGTTGTGTTGTGTTTAACTATAAGTGGGAGTTGTGTCATTCGCATCGGTCGACGCAGACGTACGCATCGGTCGGCGCAGACGTCCGCATCGGTCGACGCAGATGTCCGCATCGGTCGGCGCAGATGTCCGTATCGGTCGACGCAGATGATACTACGTGAAGTTTTACGTTGTATAATGGCACCTCCTCCTTCTACCATTCAAAGTTCAAAATCCTTCTAATCGCTCTTCTTGTGGCTATCGTGTCGCCACACACCATGCCGAAGAACCTGCCCTTAGTGCTGAACACCGGTGTGCCGTCGCTGCCTAACATTCGTGTAGGCGGTGCTTTCTGCCTTGCTCCACCTGCACTGGATAATTCGTGCCGACACCGTGTCGCACTCCATGCCCTCCTCGCCGATAGTGGGGAATCCCACGGCGCGTGCTTCGCAGCCGTCGTCCATGTTCCACGGCAGCAGACTCACCGCCGCTGCGCCCTCCGGTGTCTTGCCGTCGGCGGTCTGCAGCAGTGCCATGCCGTCGACGGAACCGACGAGTCGGAGCGGTGTGCGCACGAGCTTGCCCTCCGCAGAGCGGTATATCGCCGTGTACTCGTGGTGAGTCTTCACGAACACGCCGTGATTGCCGTCGGTGATACTGTCAATCAGTTGCAGCACACGCTCCGCCTCGGCATAGGCGCGATTACGCGGGTGTCCAACGCTGCCACTTCCTGATAACCGTAGTCCTGCACGTTGTGCCACACGCATATAGTAGTTGAGCTCCGACTTCTGTTTGTTGATATCGCGCAGTCGGGCTGTCACGCTTCGCGGCACAGACGTATTATCGTCGAGTCGGCGCTGCCGCGTAGCACGTCGCTCGGTGCGTGACTGATGGTTACGAGTCTGCCCTTGCACGATGGCATCAGTAGCCAGTCGTTCGTCCATACACCCGTTGAGAAACTGCGGTGTAGAGCCTTTTTGCGATCGGTTGTGACGTTGTACACCGCCGAGTCGGCATCGCTCTCGGCGAAGTAGAGCAGCGGTTTCCCATCTACCGTCACCTCGTACCACGACGTGGCACTCACGACCACGGCACACCGCCGCATCTCGTCAGCAGAGGAGGGGAGAAGTCGCCATGTTGTCCACGAAACTAAAGAAACGCCGAGCACGCAGGCTGCTATGCACATAGCTTTCTTGTATGTATCTTTCATAGTGTTTTCAGCTTTGTTTAATTTTATGCGAATTTACAAAATATATCAATATGTTGTCGCTTTTTTTTGCATATATTTTGTGAATTGCGATGATAGTCGTATCTTTGTACATATTTATATATACGAAAGAGTATGAACACATCAGAGTTTTTCAGCAAATTCAAGAGCCGTTATCTCTGGGGCAATCTCGCTGCAATGGTTGCAGTGGTGTTCGTTGTGTGTCTCGGAGTGAAGTACGGCCTTGATATATATACCCATCATGGTGAAGTTGTGTCGATACCAACGTGCGCCAAAAGACCTTCAGCGATGCCGAGTATCTGCTCAAACAGAGCGGCTTGCAAGTGGTGGTGAGCGATACGGGATACGTGCCGGGCATCAAGCCCGACTGTATTCTTGAACAGTCGCCCGCTCCTGGAGAGCGCGTGAAGACGGGCCATGTGATATACCTCACTGTGAACACTTCGCACACGCCGACCATCACCGTACCTGATGTCATCGACAACTGCTCGTTGCGCGAGGCGATGGCGAAGCTCTCGGCTATGGGCTTCAAACTCACTCAGCCTGCGTTTGTCGACGGTGAGAAGGACTGGGTGTATGGCTTGAGAGTGAAGGGTCGCCATGTGGTGGCAGGCGAGAAGGTCTCGGTGAACGACTACATCACTATTGAGGTGGGAAGCGGACAGCGCGATGCGACATGGACATCAACTACACCGATGCACCGATAGAGGACGCATCGGAAGACGAGTTCTACGAGTCGGGCGATGTCGATGAGTTCCAGGAAGTACCTTAAAAAGTAAAAGAGTAAAAAAGTAAAAGAGTAAAAAGTAGGAGGTATGGGCATCTTGCCCATACCACGCAGCCAGAAAAGCCCCTCCCAACCCTCCCCGTCGGTGAGGGCTTAATTAGCAAAAGTTCAGGCAAAGGCTTAGGAAGGCCTAAGAAGGCTTAGTTCGGCTTAACCGCTGCCTTAGACAGGCTTAGTCCGGCTTAAACGCCGCCTAATTTCGGCTCAGCCCTAAAAGCAAGAATATGATAGAAGAAGATATCCTCACACCCCCAATCGAAGACGACGACGAGACCGGTCAGCTCTACGAGCACTTCCGCTTTGTAGCCGACCCAGGTCAGGAGCCGCAGCGCGTTGACAAGTTCATGTGCGAGAAGCTGCCCCACTCGTCGCGCAACCGCATACAGAAGGCTGCCGACGCAGGCTTCGTACACGTAAACGAGCGCCCCGTGAAGAGCAACTACAAGGTGCGCCCCAACGATGTGGTGACACTGATGCTCGATCGCCCGCGCCACGACACAAGCATCGTGGCAGAGGACATACCGCTCAACGTGGTGTACGAAGACTCGGAGCTGATGGTGATAAACAAGGAGGCAGGCATTGGTGGTGCACCCCGGAGCCGGCAACTTCACCGGCACACTCGTCAACGCCATAGCTTGGCATCTGCGCGACCTGCAGAGCTACGACCCCAACGACCCCGAAGTGGACTCGTGCACCGCATTGACAAGGACACATCGGGTCTGCTCGTGGTGGCAAAGACACCGCAGGCGAAGACATCGCTCGGCTTGCAGTTCTTCAACAAGACCACACACCGCTCGTACAACGCACTCGTATGGGGAAACCTCACCGAGGACGAAGGACGCATCGAGGGCAACATAGCACGCGACCCGAAAGACCGCCTGCGCATGACCGTGATGTCGCCCGATTCGGGCATCGGCAAGGAAGCCGTGACCCACTGGCGTGTGCTCGAACGCTTCGGCTACGTCACGCTCGTGGAGTGCCGACTTGAGACGGGACGCACCCATCAGATACGTGCCCACATGAAGCACATCGGCCATCCGCTCTTCGGCGACGAACGCTACGGCGGAATGGAGATACTGCGTGGCGAACGCTCGGCTACATACAAGGCGTTCATCAACAACTGCTTCAAAGCCTGTTCGCGTCAGGCACTGCACGCACGCACACTCGGCTTCGTACACCCGAAGACAAAGCAGCAGATGGACTTCACATCCGAATGGCCCGACGACCTCACACAGCTCATAGAGAAGTGGCGCGGATACATGAAGGGCACCACTCGCGACACCTTCAGCACTGCACAGCAGTAAGAGCATAGAACTGCGATAAGATTTCCATCAAAGGCTTAGGAAGGCTTAAAGAGGCTTAGTTCGGCTTAAACGCCGCCTTAGTTCAGTAAATACTCACCCCTAAAACAATAATAACAATGAATACATTAAAACGCAACATTGCCATCGTTTGCGGTGGCGACTCTTCTGAGCACGATGTCTCAATGCGCTCAGCTCAGGGATTGTACTCCTTCTTCGATAAGGAGCGTTATAACATTTATATCGTTGACGTGAAAGGACAGGACTGGCATGTCAATCTGCCCAACGGTACAACAGCACCAATCGACAAGAACGACTTCTCGTTCGTGCTCGACGGCAAGGCGGTGGTGTTCGACTACGCCTACATCACCATCCACGGCACACCAGGCGAGAACGGTGTGATGCAGGGCTACTTCGAACTGCTCCACATTCCGTACAGCACAAGCGGCGTGCTCGTTGAGGCGATGACCTTCGACAAGTACGTGCTCAACAACTATCTGCGTGGCTGGGGCGTGAACGTGGCGAAGAGCATCCTAGTGCGCCGCGGCGAAGAGTCGAAGTACTCTGACGAGTTCATCGAGAAAGAGATTGGTATGCCGTGCTTCGTGAAGCCAGCAGCCGACGGATCGAGCTTCGGCGTGTCGAAGGTGAAGAACGTAGACCAGCTCGCACCAGCTCTGCGCGTGGCGTTCATGGAGAGCGACGAGTGATGATCGAGAGTTTCATGAAGGGCACCGAGATATCAATCGGCTGCTACAAGACACGCGAGAAGTCGGTAGTGTTCCCCGCTACGGAGGTAGTGACAAGCAACGAGTTCTTCGACTACGACGCTAAGTACAACGGACAGGTGCAGGAGATAACACCGGCACGCATCGCTCCCGAGACTGCAAAGCGTGTGCTGAGGAGGTGAGCCGCATCTACGACATCCTCCACTGCAACGGCATCATCCGCATCGACTTTATCATCTCGAAGGATGCAGACGGCAACGACAAGATAAATATGATTGAGGTGAACACCACGCCGGGCATGACTGCCACAAGCTTCATTCCGCAGCAGGTGCGCGCCGCAGGACTCGACATCAAGGACGTGCTGACCGACATCGTAGAGAACCAGTTTAAGTGTTGAATTCAAAACTCAAAACTTCTATCATGACACCTGAACAACTCCACAAATACGACTCTATCCGTCCGTTTGCGCCGGAAGAGCTCCCAGAAGTATTCGACCGTTTGGTGCAGAACGAGCAGTTCTGCCAAGTGCTGGCATACCTCTATCCAGGTGTGCCAGTTGAGGCTATACGCCAGAAGATGCACCAGTGCAAGAGCAATCTCGAGTTTCAGAAAGCGTTCTGCTACGAGTTTCTGAAGAACCTGCTCGCTAAGGCTTCGCTCGGCTGCGATGCCGACTTCTCTAACCTCGACCTCCGCAATCGCTACACCTTCATCAGCAACCACCGCGACATCGTGCTCGACTCGGCACTGCTCCATGTGATGCTCTTCGATGCCGGTTGCGACACAACCACCGAGATAGCCATCGGCGACAATCTCCTCAAACTGCCTTGGGTGAAGGATATCGTGCGCCTCAACAAGTCGTTCATCGTACAGCGCTCGCTGCCTATGCGCCAGATGCTCGCAGCGTCGAAACTGTTGGCAGAGTACATGCACTTCGTCATCGCTGAGAAGAACGACAACGTATGGATCGCGCAGCGCGAAGGACGCGCGAAGGACTCCAACGACCGCACCGCTGAGGCCATCCTCAAGATGATGACCATGGGCGGCGAAGGCTCTATCAAGGAACGCCTGCTCTCGCTTCACCTCGTGCCGCTCGCCATATCATACGAGTACGACCCGTGCGACTTCCTCAAGGCGCAGGAGTTCCAGTTGCGCCGCGACGTGGCTGACTGGAAGAAGGGACCGATGGACGACGTAATCAGTATGCAGACTGGCATCATGGGCTACAAGGGACACATCCACTACCACGCTGCGCCGTGCATCGACGAGTGGCTGCGTGCGCTGCCCGACGATATGCCGAAGACAGAGTTCTACACCGCTGTTGCCGAACATCTCGACCATGAGATATGGCGTGGCTACCGTCTCTATCCGTCCAACTTCGTGGCACTCGACCTTCTGCGCGGCACCGCCGAACACGCCGACCGCTACACCGCCGAAGACCGCCAACGCTTTGAGGCTTATCTCGACGCACAGCTCAAGAAGGTGCAGCTGCCCAACCCCGATTGGGCGTTCCTGCGTGAGCGCATACTCACCATGTACGCCAATCCGGCTATCAACCAGCTCAGCGTAATTTAGAAGGCAACTAAGGGGGTGCAGTTGTCATTTCCCAGGGGTGCAGTTGTCTCTTCTCAGGGGGTGCAGTTGTCTCAACTGCACCATCCAAGCAAGAACTGCACCATCCAAGCAAGAACTGCACCAACCGAGCAAGAGCTGCACCAGCCAAGTGTAACAAAACCCACATACCCCTCAATATTAATAATATAATGTCCCATTCCTTCCGCGAACATATCAAGCAGAGCCTTGCGGCTATCGCTTTTTCGATAGCCCTCACAGCCTGCACTTCCGAGGCATACGATTCGGGCGACGGACCGAACAGCTATCTCACCGCCGACCTCGTGCTGTTGCACACGTCGCAAGACAAGTCGGTGCGTTCGGCTCTGCTCGACGATGGTCGCGAACTGCGGCTCTCCAATCCGTTCGCGAAGGACTGGATAGAACGTCCCGACACCGTCTATCGCGCACTGCTCTACTACGATCAGATGTCTGCGCGTTCAGACGCAGCGGTAGGGACAAATTCGAATTCTATCCCCGTTGTACGTGCGCGTTCCGTTCTTCCCGTGCCCGTGCTTCGCATATCCGCGGCTGCCGATGTCGACAACATACTCACCGACCCCGTTGGGTTTGAGAGTATGTGGGTGTCGAAGAATGGTAGTTATCTCAATCTCTCCTTGCTTTTGAAGAGCGGCAAGGCAGAGGGCGACACATCGCTTCACACGCTCGGCGTAGTCAGCAACGGCACAACCACCGATGCGACGGACACCGCACGCTCCACCTCACGCTCTATCACGATCAGGGCGGTGTGCCCGAATACTACACCGTGCAGCAATATGTCAGCATCCCCACGCAATTGCTTAAGGATGCCGACACTGTAGAGCTTACCCTTAACACCTATAACGGCAAGAAAGTAGTGAAGGTAGCCGTTAGCAATCTATAAACATACAATCTATGCCGTATTGTAAATCAATTCTCACAAGAAAAGCAAAATCTATGAAAAGAATTTTTGTAGCGATGGCTACTCTGCTCGCATCTTTGAGCATGAGCGCACAGCAGAACATCTCGTTCCGCGAAGGCAAGCTGGTTTCGCCGCAGGTGAACAGCGACCGCACCGTTACATTCCGCATCAAGCTCCGAAGGCCAAGAGCGTGAAGGTGCTGGCAGACTGGGAACAGAACAATGGTCAGGGCACGATGAAGAAGGGTAAGGACGGCATATGGGAGTACACCACTCCGCAGCTCACATCAGAGATGTTCACATATCGCTTTGACGTAGACGGTGTGGTGTACTTTGAGCAATAATGCACTTGAAACAACAGGCAAAGCATAAAACAAAAATTAAAGGATTAGTACATATTTTATTGCTGTCAGCTAAAAGCTTCTTCTTTCCGAAGACTTTTGGCAGACAGCAATATTTTTTTAACTAAACGCTTGCTGCGTTTTTAGGATTTTTAGGGATATCTTCTTGTTGCGTATGTTTTTAACGCATATCTTTGCAAATAGTATATGAAACGTGTGTATGGCTTTCGTTTTTGCATCAAGAATAACAGAAATGATAACAAAAACACACATAGTTTAACCATTAATTTAAAAACCTATTATTATGATCAAAAAAACTCTTGTCTCGTTTCTTGTCGCCCTGGTAGCTTTTGGTTTTACAGCCTGCGACAGCGACGATAACAATGGACAGTTGGGCGTACCAGACAGCGCCAAGCCGTCAACAGAATTTAAAGTAGGTAATTGCGACAAGGAGAAGTATGCCGACGACGCCATCAAGCTGAACGTGCAGTCGTGGGGCAATACAAACCAGGAGTTCGCCTCGATTGAGCTTTTCGCCGACGGCCACTTCCTCATCACAAGTCCGACGGCAGGCAAGCTGCCCAAGAGCAAGATGAGCGTAACGCGCGCAGCCGACGGTTCGACAATGTTCAAGAAGTCGGGCGGCCAGCCGCTAAAGACACGCGCCGTTGACGCCAGCGGCACGATAGTCATCGACGGCGGTCTCTACATCTACGGTACATACACTCGCGTTAAGGAAGGCGTATACCAGCTGAGCAACAACACCAAGATCGAGATAAAGGACGGGAAGGTAACAGGAACAGCCACAGTGACATACACCAACAGTCTCGGCATGTCTATAACAATCACCGTCACCATCGATACAAGCACCAAGCAGGACGACGCCGTACGCAACCTCTGCCGTTCGTGGAGAATGGACAGCTCAGAAAACTGGCTGCTCGCTGGCGACGTGAAGATCGGCTACGGCAAGCAGTGGCTCGAGAAAGGCCGCGTTATGCAGCAGACAACGCTCACTACTGAGGGCAAGGGCATGGGCTTCGACGAGGACGACCTCATTGACGACAAGGACGACTACTGCTACCGCGTGATCTTCTCGCCGTGCGGCACCTTCGTTTGCTTCTACATCGACGGCGATGTTGAAATCGGAACATGGGAGTGGACTGACCCTCATAACGGCGTATTGCGCTGCTGGGAGGCGTTCGACTGGGACGACGACGATGATGACGACGACGATTTCGCCGACATGACAGTGCGCTTCGATGGCAAGCAGATGCGCATCTACGGCGACTTCATGGACACCGAGGACGGCGTACTCTTCCGCACGTTGTCTGTAGCTACATTCAGCGCAAAGTATTAAAATACATATCCGAACTTCTATAAATGAGGAGTGTGGAGTGTGTGGACAGGTTTCCGCACATTCCACACTCCTCTTTGTTTTATGCGCAAATCGCAGAAAACTACAGAATATGACAAGCTATATTTTGCCGTAAACCTGTGTTTTTGTAACTTTGCACATATCTTTGTATAAGACAAGCGCACCCCATCACAAATGTTTGTAAGACAAGCGACAATGGAAAATCAATTTGTAAAGCAATACCCCGAGCTTATGCGGGGCAAGAAACTCATGTATGTACACGGCTTCGGTTCGTCGGCACAGTCGGGCACGGTGCAGATGCTGCGCACGCTGATGCCCAACGCCACGGTTGTAGCGCGCGACATTCCGCTGCACCCCGAAGAAGGTCTGCAGATGCTGAAGGCGATGGCTGCCGAGGAGCAGCCCGACCTTATCATCGGCACGTCGATGGGTGGCATGTACACCGAGATGCTCACCGGATTCGACCGCATACTGGTGAACCCAGCCTTCGAAATGGGCGATACCATGTCGAAGTTCACGGGCAAGCAGGTGTTCCAGAACCCGCGCGAGGACGGTGTGCAGGAGTTCATCGTGACGAAGGGCCTCATAAAGGAGTATCAGGAGATGACTACGCACAACTTCGAGCACGCTGCCGACCCCGAGGAGCGTACCCGTGTCATCGGACTCTTCGGCGACAACGACCCCGTGGTGCACACCTACGACCTCTTCCACGAGCATTATCCCACAGCCATCGGTTTCCACGGCGAGCATCGTCTGACCGACAAGGTGGCGATGCACTATCTCATCCCCGTGATACGCTACATCGACGATCGACAGGAAGGTCGCGAACGCCCCGTCGTCTACGTCGACATCGAGACGCTGCGCGACTCTTACGGCAACGCCACGGCATCTATGCACAAGGCTTACGAGATGCTCATCGAGCACTACAACGTGTACGTACTGGCGCCGTCGCCGTCAGACAATGCGCAGCAGATGGTGGACGACACACGCTGGTGGAGCAGTTTCTGAGTGCTCCGGCATGGGGCCGCATCGTGTTCACCAACCAGCGCCAGATGCTCTACGGCGACTATCTTATCACGCCCACCGCACAACCGAAGCCCACGCTGCAGGAGCAGCCCGAGTTCATGGGCACGCAGATAGAGTGGGGTAGCGACGAGTTCAAGACATGGGAGGAGATAATAGTGTTCTTCGACCGGCTCGGAGGGCAGTAATGTAGGGGGTGTCAAAACTAAGATATTGGGCAATTTGAATAGCAAACGGTTCAAATCGTAGGAGCTACGGCATTCTTGCCGTAGCCATTGCAAATAGTTGTAATTTTAAAAAACAATGGCAAAAGAACAGACCGCCGTGCGCGACCGTACACGCACCAACTTCGCGAGCCGCGCCGCTACAAGGTGATAATCTACAACGACGACTTCACAACGATGGAGTTCGTGGTGCTCGTACTCACCTCCGTCTTCTTCAAGTCGGCGGAGGAGGCAGAAGCCTTATGCTTGCCGTGCACAAGAGCGGCAGCGCCGTGGTGGGCATATATAGCTACGACATGGCGATATCGAAGGTGAGAAAGGCTACGATGATGGCGCGTGAGGAGAACTTCCCACTGCGCCTCGAATGCAAACCGGAATGAAATATGAACAACAGCAAGAATTTAGCAAACGCAATAAAGCAGGCAATCGAAGACTGCGACTTCTGGCGTCACGAGTTCGTGACACCGGAGCATGTGCTCTACGCCTTTGCCTCACAGGACCAGTTCGCGAGTGCCTGCGAGTGGCTGCCGCACGATGCCTCGTGGCTCATCACCCAACTCGAGAAGGAGTTCCTCTCAATGGAGGTGGTGCCCGAGACGCAGAAGCTCGTCATCGAAGGCTCGCAGCAGTTCTCCGAGATGATGTCGCTCGCCATCAAGCAGGCGCAATACTCCGACCAGGACACGCTCGACGTGCCGCACGTCGTGGCAGCGATGCTCATGCTCAACGACTCGCAGGCAGCCTATCTTCTCGACCAGTTCACGGGCGACGAGAAGGGCGAGTTTATGCAGTCGCTCGTGTCGGCATACGCCGTAGACGAGACGGGCGAAGGCGCAGAGGGCGATGACGATGCCAACTCCCCCGCACCATGGCGCAAGCTTGTCACCTGTGTCAACGACACATACGCTGCTCATAACCCGCTCATCGGTCGCGAAGCCGAACTGGAGCGCACCATGCAGGTGCTCTGCCGCAAGGACAAGAACAACCCGCTGCACGTGGGCGAGCCAGGCGTGGGCAAGACAGCGCTCATCTACGGACTCACCGCACTGATAGAGCGTGGCGAGGTGCCCGAACGCCTGCGCGGAGCACACGTCTACATGATGGACATGGGCACGATGGTGGCAGGCACACAGTTCCGCGGCGACTTCGAGAAGCGCATCAAGATGGTGATGGAAGGACTCGCGCAGGAGGGCAACGCCATACTCTGCATCGACGAGATACACAACCTCATCGGAGCCGGACGCAACGGCGACGCATCGCTCGACGCGTCGAACATGCTGAAGCCCTACCTCGAAAGCGGAGCGATACGCTTCATCGGCTCTACCACCTACGACGAGTACAACCGCTACATAGCCAAGCAGAAGTCGCTCGTGCGTCGCTTCCAGCAGATAGACATCGCTGAGCCGTCGGTAGACGACGCGATACGCATCGTGGAGGGCTGCGCCCGAGCTACGAGAAGTTCCACGGCGTGAAGTACGCTGCGGGCGTCGTTGAGTTCGCCGTGCGCAGTGCCGCCAAGCACATACGCGACCGCTTCCTGCCCGACAAAGCCATCGACCTCATCGACGAGGCAGGTGCCTACCGCGAGACGCATCCGCTCACCACGCAGAAGCGTCAGACCGTAGACCGCCGGCTCCTCACCGACATACTCGCACGTGTCTGCAAGATTGATGCCGAAGCACTCAAGGAGCAGTCGAACGACGCGCTGCGCACGCTGGAGAGCGACATAAAGAAGGAAATATTCGGTCAGGACGAAGCCGTCGCTCGTGTGGTTGAGGCTGTACAGATGTCGAAAGCCGGACTCGCCGACGACACCAAGCCGATGGCAAGTCTGCTCTTCGTCGGTCCGACTGGCGTGGGCAAGACCGAGGTGGCGCGCGTGCTCTCCGAGCGGATGGGCATGAAGCTCGTGCGCTTCGACATGAGCGAGTACGCCGAGAAGCACGCCGTGGCTAAGCTCATCGGTTCGCCCGCAGGATACGTGGGCTACGAAGACGGCGGACTGCTCACGGCAGCCGTGCGCAAGACGCCCAACTGCGTGTTGCTCTTCGACGAGATAGAGAAGGCGCACCCCGACATCTTCAACATATTCCTGCAGATGATGGACTACGCTGCGCTCACCGACAACCACGGCGAGCGTGCCGACTTCCGCAACGCCATCATCATCATGACCTCCAACGCTGGAGCGCAGTACGCCTCGCGTGCCAGCATCGGTTTTACGGGCAGCGTGTCGCGCGGCGACGCCATGCTCACCACCGTGAAGAAGACGTTCAAACCCGAGTTCATCAACCGCCTCACCGACATTGTCGTCTTCCACGATATGTCGCGCCAGATGGCATCGCTCATACTCGACAAGAAGCTCGCGCAGCTGCAGGCCAAGCTCAGCGCAAAGAACGTGACGCTGCGCCTCAGTGCCGAGGCACGCGAACTGCTCCTCACAAAGGGCTTCACGCCCGAGTACGGAGCGCGAGAGCTCGACCGCGTCATCGGTTCGATGCTCAAGCCACTGTTGATGAGAGAGATACTGTTCGGCAAACTAAAGAAGAGCGGCGATGCCGTTGTCGATGTTAAGGACGGCGCGTTGCGACTTGTGTAACATTCAACATTATGATTTATCGTATTGGCAAAGAACTGATATTCCCCCAGCCGTAGACGTGGAGCCCGACGGACTCCTGTGCATTGGCGGCGACCTCTCCGTCGACCGCCTGCTGCTCGCATACAGTCACGGCATCTTTCCGTGGTTCTCGTTCCGCGACTACGACGAGCCGCTGTGGTACTGTCCGCAGCAGCGCTTCGTCATCTTCCCCGAAGAAATACACGTGTCGCACTCGATGCGCACACTGATTAACAAGGGCAAGTACGACGTGTCTATCGGCGACGACTTCGACGGTGTGATACGTGGCTGCCAGAAAGCCGACGGACGCTACGACTCGGAAGGAGCGTGGCTTAGCGAGGATATAATAAACGCCTACACCGAGCTGCACCGCCAGAACCTTGCGCAGAGCGTGGAGGTGTGGGAGGGCGACCGACTCGTGGGCGGACTCTACGGCGTGACGCTCGGACGCTGCTTCATCGGCGAGAGCATGTTCTCGCTCGTGCCCAGCGCAAGCAAGCTTGCTCTGATCTTCCTCGCCGAGTTCATGCAGGAGAACGGCGGACTGATGATCGACTGCCAGATAGAGACACCACACCTCAAGTCGATGGGCGGACGCATCATCCCTACGCCGAGTACATGAAGATACTCCAGCAAATATAGGAGGTATGGCATCCCTGCCATACCCACGCACCCTACGTTTGTCGTTGCCACGCCCTCACGTTTGCTTATCCACGCCCCCACGTTTGCTTATCCACGCCCCCACGAATACGAAAAGAGCAGAACCTCGCTACCGAAGTTCTGCTCTTTTCTGTTTAATATTATGTGCGAGCCAAGCTTTTAGAAGTTGGGTGCGTCAACGTCCCACCACAGGCGTTGCATCTGTGTGTCGGTAGCCGGCTTGTTGTTTGTGTCTTCGCTGAGTGCCGGTATGCCAGTGGCTTTAATGTCCTCCTTCTTCTGTGAGTCGTCAGGTATCCATGGTATGCGGCGCATGATGTTGTCTGCCGTCTGCACCTTCGGGTCGCCAGGCTTTATTGTGCCGTCACCGTGCTCGGTGTTGAGGATAGGGAAGAGCTTCGGGTAGCCAGTGCGGCGGAGGTCAACCCACGACTCGTAGCTATATGGGAACGAAGCGATGTACTTCTGCGTGATAATCTTCTCGAGCTTTGTCTCCTTAGAGTCGCCCTCGTTCCACTTCACACCAATCTTCGTTACGCTTGGCATATCGGGTGTCAAGCCCTGTGGGTCAACGTATGCAATACCCTTCGGAGCATTCACATTGAGATACTGTTCTACATGCTTTGTGTACTCATTCTCCTTATAGTTGCGATCCTCAAGGTAAGCCGTGCGGATACCTCGCTCGTAAAAGCTCTGTGCAGTACCACCCATGTTCCATCCACGGAGTCGCCCTCGGCACGAAGGAAGTTAACCTCAGAAACCTTCATAAGGTAGAGCGGAGGATTGCACTCGGCGAAATAAGTCTTATCAAGCGTTGAGTAGCCACAGTATGGGTTAGCATCTGCAGCCCGACCGATACCTGGAGTAACACCATTACGCATACCTACATATACACTTCCCTTAGGAGTAACGGCAGGAGCTGATGTACCAGAAACAGCTGCTTGCTCTTTTCCAAAGCTATGCTGTTCTTTGTGAAGAGATACTTCATGTATGGGTGGTCGAGGTTCTGAAGCAGATTAATGAACGAAGCACCCATGACGATATCATTCCAACCCATAATCTCAATAAGTGGATGAGCACTACCCAAAAGATATGGGAATAATCCAATCTCGTCAGCCTCATTCTCAATCACACCGCCTGCCACAGCTTCCTCTGCCCACTGCTTGGCAGTTGCAGGCTCTACTTTGCTCATGTGTATCGCCATACGGAGCTTCAAAGAGTTGGCAAAGCGAATCCAGACGCTGAGGTCTGAAGGGTCTGTATCATAAGAAGATAGCAACGTTGCATAGACCCCTATGATACGTCCAATTTGTTTTTTGTAAGCTTCAGAGCGGTGGTCTTTGTAATATTTGAAGCACTCGATAGCGGCATCTATATCGGCTTTCGCTTGATAGTAGATATCTTTCACCCTGTCGTATTCGAACGATGAGCCATCAAAATTTCCCTTGTTGTCATAGTAAGTTAAAGGTCCGAAGAGGTCTACATTCTCTATTGCAGCATAGTTGAACAGAGTGAGATAAATAGCCTTAATCTCTGGCATATAGTCAATCTTCTCTGCGTTCAGAGTAGGAGCCATTTTATACGTCATTGTGCTGAAGCCTACACTCAGATTATTGATAAAAAACTTGCAGAGGTCGTATGTAGAACGCAGTTCGTAGTAAGAGTAAGAGAAGTCTGAGTGAGGTACGCAGAAATACTGTACGTAGCAGTCGGGACCAAGAGTGTTTTGCGACTGATAAAGAAGTGCTTCTAACCCACCTTCATTACCACTACGTAAGCTATAGATAGCCCCTTGTGCATTTTTTAGTTGGGTACGCATTTCTTTAACAGCCTGCTTTAGTTCATCTGCTGAAATATCTCTCTTGTAGTTGAGACTTATGTTTCCAACTTCATGTGCAATCCAATCGAACGATACGTGGTCTACATCCGTGTATTTTTGTGGTTGTATTTGCTTCGTGACAGCGTACACATAGTCCTCTCTGTTTTCTATTCGCCAAAGGTCAGATTCGTTAATACTCGTCTTTGTGCCGTCCTTTTGGTGTATAGTCACAGTTCCTTTGTATCTTGTTTGTTGTGCGTTTGCCTCTACTGCGCCCATTCCGAGCATGGCAGAGACTGCGACAGCGAAAAATGCGGATTTATTGTTTTTCATAATCATATAGGCATTTAGTTTTTAGCTATTTTTACAACATTCTTTCCGGCACGCACGATGTATGTGCCGTTTGCGAGATTGTCGAGTTCAATGACAACAGTGTCGCCGTCAGCCTTTACCACAGTCTGCACCTGCGTGCCGTCGGTGCGGAACACGCCCACAGCACCTTTAGCCCCACGCACTACGATGCGGTTGCCCTGAACGTTCATGCCCGTCTGTGTGTCGGCTACAGACTCGACATCTGTAGCCTCGTCAGAGAAGAAGTATTTCTTCACATTCTGTTTGTTGAATTTGAGATTTGTCTGTCCGGCTTGTGGGTTATTAAAACGCACATACAACATAGTTCTGGTTAGCGATACGTTTGGCTCGGCACTGAGCAGCAAGCTCTGTTCGCTGCCGTCGGCAAAGACAAGGGTCATGTATTTGGCTGCCGAAGCAGGCAGCATACACGATGCACCAAATAGTAGTGTGAGTAATAGCTTTTTCATAAGCAATCGTTGTTTAATTATTAATAGTTTTTTTATGAGTCGTTGGTTTGTTATAGGATATGTTTAAACATTACATTAGTCAGATGCAAATATATATAT
>ENA-OQHY01000554-OQHY01000554.1-human-gut-metagenome-genome-assembly--contig:-NODE-554-length-20761-cov-2.814917_pt1 | contig 20761 bp, 25 predicted proteins | sample MGYA00242570_ERZ504733 | MGnify/ENA primary metagenome ERZ504733 (study PRJEB26092, sample SAMD00036219) | human gut metagenome | host: Homo sapiens | study: EMG produced TPA metagenomics assembly of... | reverse complement strand
TCATACGAATGCTGAACGGGTCGAGTACGCCGAAGACCTCTTTGCCCACGCCGCAGGCACGCGACAGGCTTGTTGCCGATGATGGCAACCAGCGCCAGATCTTCTTCCACTTCCACGCGGCACAACTCAGAGAGTTCGATCAGTAACGACTGCGTCAGCAGGGTGTCGCGGTTGACGTGGAGCCAGTAGTGTCCAGCGTCAGCGCGATGCTCACTTCGGATGTGGTGATCAAATCCACGGAGATATTATGGCGCGCGAGGATGCCAAACACTTCCGCCAGGAAACCGCGAGAATGCAGCATATTGTGGCTGTGCAGCGTCACCAGCGTCTGGCGGCGGCGCAGGGCCAGCGCTCGGAACAATGGCGGGTTTTCGGTTTTCTTGCACACCAGCGTACCGCCTGCTTTGGGATCCTTACTGGAGCCAACGAAGACCGGGATATCGCTGCGCACGGCCGGCAACAGCGTCGCCGGGTGCAATACTTTCGCGCCGAAGGTGGCCATTTCGGCCGCCTCTTCAAACGCGATCACATCAATGCGTTTCGCCGCAGAGACCACGCGCGGGTCGGTGGTGTAAATACCGCACGTCAGTCCAGATATCCACACGGGTGGCATGCAGCGCTTCGCCGAGCAGGGCTGCCGTATAGTCACTGCCGCCGCGGCCAAGCGTTGTTGTACGGCCTTTGGCTTCGCTACCGATAAAGCCTGAGTGATCACCATCCCTTCTGCCAGGCGCGGAGCCAGCTGCTGCTGGGTCAGCTCGGCCAGCATTTCAACATCCGGCTCGGCACGGCCAAAGCGATCGCTGGTGCGCATGACTTTACGCACGTCAAACCATTGGGCATGGACGTTACGCTCGCGGAGGATCTCCACGAACAGCAGCGTGGACATCAGCTCGCCGTGGCTGACCAGTTCATCGGTCAGCGCGGTGGAGGTCGCCAGAGAGGCGGCTTCAGCCAGGGTAGTGATATTTTCCAGCAGGCGTTCCACTTCCTCACGGATCACGTTCGGATTCTGCAGACGTTCAAGGATGTTGAACTGAATTTTGCGCAGTGCGTCCAGCTTAACGAAACGTTCGGTTGCTTCCAGTCCTTCAGACAGAGAAACCAGCAGGTTCGTCACGCCAGCAGAGGCGGAAAGCACCACCAGGCGGGTATTCGGATCGGCCAGCACCACATCGGCGCTGCGGTTCATGGCATCGTAATCGGCCACACTGGTGCCGCCAAATTTGGCGACCACAAAACTCGTCATAACAACCTCGTGTCAGGGAATGAATAAAGCGACCTTGGCACAAGAATGAAACGAGAACAGGTGCAGGCGCAAAATACGGCCCTATAAATAAAATGTGGGGGAGGTCCTGTCAATGCTGGGATTATGCGGATTTTTTATGGGGGGGTACCCCTCAGTAACAGGACTTATAACAGGGCCATATTTTATGCTCCTTTTTACCGCCTTTTGACCGACATTTCGCCGCCCCTGAAGGGCGTTTCAGCAGCTATACTTTTCGGGTCTTTTCACCTGTGTTTGATGCAGGCCAGGGCAATGGCATAAAAACCATCACAATTTTTATTTGCAGGCGCTACAATCGACCGCAGTCACAATTCTCAAATCAGAAGAGTATTGCTAATGAAAAACATCAACCCAACGCAGACCGCTGCCTGGCAGGCACTACAGAAACATTATGATGAAATGAAAGACGTCACCATCGCGGACCTGTTCGCGAAAGATGCCGATCGTTTCAATAAGTTCTCCGCGACCTTCGATGACCTGATGCTGGTGGATTTCTCCAAAAACCGCATTACCGAAGAAACGCTGGCGAAGCTGCAGGATCTGGCGAAAGAGACTGAGCTGGCCGACGCCATCAAATCCATGTTCTCCGGTGAGAAGATCAACCGCACCGAAGACCGTGCCGTGCTGCACGTGGCGCTGCGTAACCGTAGCAATACTCCGATTATCGTTGACGGCAAGATGTGATGCCGGAAGTGAACGCGGTGCTGGAAAAGATGAAAGCTTTCTCTGAAGCGATCATCTCCGGAAGCTGGAAAGGCTACACCGGCAAACCGATTACGGATGTCGTTAACATCGGTATCGGCGGGTCTGACCTTGGCCCATTCATGGTCACCGAAGCGCTGCGCCCATACAAAAACCACCTCAACATGCACTTTGTTTCTAACGTCGATGGTACCCACATCGCCGAGGTGCTGAAGAACGTGAATCCGGAAACGACCCTGTTCCTGGTCGCGTCTAAAACCTTCACCACCCAGGAAACCATGACCAACGCCCACAGCGCGCGCGACTGGTTCCTGAAAACCGCAGGCGACAACAAGCACGTGGCGAAACACTTCGCCGCGTTGTCGACCAACGGGAAAGCCGTTAGCGAGTTCGGTATCGACACCGCGAACATGTTCGAGTTCTGGGACTGGGTGGGGGGGCGTTACTCTCTGTGGTCCGCTATCGGCCTGTCGATCATCCTCTCCGTCGGCTTCGACAACTTCGTTGAGCTGCTCTCCGGCGCGCATGCGATGGATAAACACTTCTCCACCACCGCACCTGAGAAAAACCTGCCTGTGCTGCTGGCGCTGATTGGTATCTGGTACAACAACTTCTTCGGGCTGAAACCGAAGCGATTCTGCCATACGACCAGTACATGCACCGTTTTGCGGCCTACTTCCAGCAGGGCAACATGGAATCCAACGGTAAATACGTTGACCGTAACGGTAACGCCGTGGATTACCAGACTGGCCCAATCATCTGGGGCGAGCCAGGCACTAACGGCCAGCATGCGTTCTATCAGCTGATCCACCAGGGCACCAAAATGGTTCCGTGCGATTTCATCGCCCCGGCCATTACCCATAACCCGCTGTCAGACCACCATCCGAAGCTGCTGTCTAACTTCTTCGCACAGACTGAAGCGCTGGCGTTCGGTAAGTCTCGTGACGTGGTTGAGCAGGAATACCGCGACCAGGGTAAAGATCCGGCCACGCTGGACCACGTTGTGCCGTTCAAAGTGTTCGAAGGCAACCGTCCAACCAACTCCATCCTGCTGCGCGAAATTACGCCGTTCAGCCTGGGTGCGCTGATTGCCCTGTACGAGCATAAGATCTTCACTCAGGGCGCTATCCTGAACATCTTCACCTTTGACCAGTGGGGCGTTGAGCTGGGTAAACAGCTGGCAAACCGTATCCTGCCTGAACTGGGTGACGATAACGCGATTAACAGCCACGACAGCTCCACAAATGGTCTGATCAACCGTTATAAAGCATGGCGCGCGTAATTAAAGTGTCATGAAAAAGTGCCGGCGAAATGCCGGCATTTTTTTATCGGATAATTCCTGATGTCTGTTATTAAACTCAAATTCCTGTAGTGAGTTTAATCTGAAAATAGCCGTTAACCTGTTAATTGCTACGGTTTATTTTAGGAAAATACGGATAATTACCGTCACGGGATCTAATTCTATTTCATTGATTTATATAAGTTATATTATTATCTGATCGTCCTTTTGTTTCCATTTTATCCAATTGTCCGAAAACCCTTCTTCTATTTACCCCTACGGCAAACCCTCACCTTTAGTTGTGTATACTCGAATCCGCCTGAAATTCTTTTTGGGCAAATCTCCATTCATTAAATGAAGGGAAATTCTTATGAAGAAGTACTGTATGGCATTTTCGCCATATCTGCGCTTGCGGCGACATCTGTTAATGCGGCTCCGGTTCAGGTCGGAGAAGCGGCAGGTTCGGCTGCGACGTCTGCGTCTGCGGGGATTTCTACCGCGTCCAGCGCCAGCACCGTAAGTTCAGCCGTGGGTGTCGCCCTGGCGGCAACCGGTGGCGGTGATGGCTCCAATACCGGAACCACGACCACCACGACCACCAGCACCCAGTAATAACGGGTGTTTTAATCATAACCACACTTCGGTGTGGTTATTCTGGCTTTTCAGTAGCCTTCGGGACCTGTAGACCGGGTAAGCGCAGCATCACCCGGCAATAATGCGGAGAAGAGTCGTGAAGCGACCTGGGATCATCCTGATTTGTCTGCTTTTGCAGGCGTGCTCGGCCACCACCAAAGGCTGGGCCATTCACTGTGGGAAAGCATGTTCGGTACGCCGGGCGTGCATCTGACCGATGACGAACTTCAGAACATGCCCTATGCCAGTCAGTACATGCAGCTCAACGATGGCCCACAGCTGTTTGTGGTGCTCGCTTTCGATGAAAACGGGCAGCAGAAATGGGTGACGCAGGATCAGGCCACCATCGTAACGCAGCATAGCCGTATCGTGAAAACCCTGCTCGGGGGCGACAACCTGCTTGAAGTCAACAATCTCGCCGCCGATCCGCTGAACAAGCCGAACCAGATAACCGACGGGGCAAGCTGGACCCGCACGATGGGCTGGACCGAACACAGGCAGGTTCGCTATGCCACCGCCCGCTCCACCTTCCGCTGGGATGGCACGGACAGCGTCAATGTGGGCAGCGACGAAACCCGGGTTCGCGTGCTGGATGAAGAGGTCACTACCGATCAGGCAACCTGGCATAACCGCTTCTGGGTGGACGATGACGGCCAGATACGCCAGTCGTTACAGTATCTTGGTGCCGGATTCTTCCCGGTCAAAACCACGCTGATCAAGGCCGCGAAAATCATGAAAACACTTATTCGCGTTGCGCTGATCGCAAGCTTTGCTACGCCGCTCGCATGGTCTGCCGGGACGGTGAAAGTCTATACGCAGGACAATACGAAGCCTAAAACATTGACCAACGCCGGACACTTGATCGATCTCGTCGGCCAGCCAAGCTGGCGAACAGCTGGTGGCCGGGTGCGGTCATCAGTGAACAACAGGCGACGGTGGTGGCGGAGCAACAACATAACGCGCTGCTCGCCAGGCTAACAGGGCTGGCGGAGCAGGAAGAGGGTGACGACGCGGCGGCCATTAACAGCCTTCGCCAGCAGCTTAAGGCGCTAAAGGTCACCGGACGGTTGCCGGTCAATCTCGATCCGGACCACGTTGCGTCGCGGAGACGGCTAACCCGTCACTGGAAGGTGAGTACACGCTCTGGCTACCTGTTCAGCCTTCTACCATTACCGTGTTCGGGCTTGTCAGCAGTCCGGGTAATAAGCCGTTTATGCCGGGTCGCGATGTGGCGAGCTATCTCGATGAACAAAATTTGTTGAGCGGTGCGGATAAGAGCTACGCATGGGTGGTGTACCCGGACGGCCAAACGCAAAAAGCACCGGTAGCTACTGGAATAAACGCCATATCGAACCGATGCCAGGCAGCGTCATTTTTGTCGGTTTTGCCGACCATTTCTGGACGAAGGCATATGACGGGCTGAACGCGATATCCTTCACTCCCTGAAACAGCGGATACCGGAATAATGAAAAGAACCTATCTCTATAGCATGCTGGCGTTGTGCGTGAGTGCCGCCTGCCATGCAGAAACGTATCCGGCACCCATTGGCCCGTCTCAGTCAGACTTCGGCGGCGTCGGTTTACTGCAAACGCCTACCGCGCGCATGGCGCGGGAAGGGGAAATCAGCCTCAACTACCGTGATAACGATCAGTATCGCTACTACTCCGCCGCTGTACAGCTGTTTCCGTGGCTCGAAACCACGCTGCGCTACACTGACGTGCGCACCAAACGGTACAGCAGCGTCGAGTCCTTCTCCGGCGATCAGACCTACAAAGATAAAGCGTTCGACGTGAAGCTGCGTCTGTGGGAAGAGAGTTACTGGATGCCGCAGGTCTCCGTTGGCGCCAGGGATATCGGCGGTACCGGTCTGTTTGATGCGGAATACGTGGTGGCCAGCAAAGCCTGGGGACCGTTTGATTTCTCACTCGGTCTCGGCTGGGGGTATCTGGGCACCAGCGGCAACGTGAAAAACCCGTTCTGCTCCTACAGCGACAAATATTGCTATCGCGATAACAGCTATCAGAAAGCGGGCTCCATCAACGGCGACAGATGTTTCACGGCCCGGCCTCGCTGTTTGGCGGCGTAGAGTACCAGACGCCTGGCAGCCGCTGCGCCTGAAGCTGGAATACGAAGGGAATGATTATTCACAGGATTTCGCCGGCAAGATTGAGCAGAAGAGCAAATTTAACGTCGGTGCCATTTACCGTGTGGCTGACTGGGCTGACGTTAACCTCAGCTATGAGCGTGGCAATACCGTGATGTTTGGCGTGACGCTGCGTACCAACTTAACGATATGCGGCCACACTACAACGACAACGCGCGCCCTGCTTACCAGCCGGAGCCGCAGGATGCCATTCTGCAGCACTCCGTCGTGGCGAACCAGCTGACCCTGCTGAAATACAACGCCGGTCTGGCGGATCCGAAGATTCAGGTGAAAGGCGATACGCTGTACGTGACCGGCGAGCAGGTGAAATACCGTGACTCGCGGGAAGGGATCGAACGCGCCAACCGGATCATCATGAACGATCTGCCGGACGGGATCAGCACGATCCGCGTGACCGAAAACCGTCTGAACATGCCGCAGGTCACGACGGAAACGGATGTCGCCAGCCTTAAGCGCCATCTGGAAGGCGAACCGCTGGGGCATGAAACCGAACTGGTGCAAAAACGCGTTGAGCCAGTGGTGCCAGACACTACCGAGCAGCTGGTATATCGATAAGTCGCGCTTTGATTTCCATATCGATCCGGTACTGAACCAGTCTGTTGGTGGGCCAGAAAACTTCTACATGTATCAGCTGGGCGTCATGGCGACGGCGGATCTGTGGGTCACCGACCACCTGCTGACCACCGGCAGCCTGTTCGGTAACCTTGCCAACAACTACGACAAGTTCAACTATACCAACCCGCCGAACGACTCGAAGCTGCCGCGCGTGCGTACTCGCGTACGTGAATATGTGCAGAACGACGCTTACGTAAACAACCTGCAGGCCAACTACTTCCAGTACTTTGGTAACGGTTTCTACGGCCAGGTTTACGGCGGTTATCTGGAAACGATGTTTGGCGGCGCGGGGGCTGAAGTGCTCTACCGTCCGGTAGACAGCAACTGGGCGTTTGGTCTTGATGCCAACTACGTGAAACAGCGTGACTGGCGCAGCGCGCAGGACATGATGAAGTTCACCGACTACAGCGTTAAAACCGGCCACCTGACGGCCTACTGGACGCCGTCGTTTGCCCCGGACGTACTGGTGAAAGCCAGCGTTGGTCAGTATCTGGCGGGGGATAAAGGCGGCACGCTGGATATCTCTAAACACTTCGACAGCGGTGTGGTGGTCGGTGGCTATGCACGATCACTAACGTCTCGCCGGACGAGTACGGGGAAGGGGACTTCACCAAAGGCGTGTACGTCTCCATTCCGCTGGATCTGTTCTCGTCAGGCCCAACCCGCAGCCGTGCGGCAATTGGCTGGACGCCGCTGACGCGTGACGGTGGTCAGCAGCTGGGACGTAAATTCCAGCTGTACGACATGACCAGCGATAAGAACATCAACTTCAGATGATGCGTGAGTGCCCGGTAGCGTTACGCCTGCCGGGCACCTTACAAACGCCGCAACAGTCTCGCCGGGTTGCCGGCGTAAACCCCTTTCTCGGTGATGGACTTTGTCACCACGCTTCCCGCCCAATCACCGCCCCATCGCAAATTGAGACAGCCAGAATGGTGGCCCCGCTGCCGATTGAAACGTCGTTGCCCACGCGAATGTGTCCCCAGCTGCGCCGGTCGGCATTGGGTTTACCGTCGCGGAACATATCGTTGGCGAACATCACCCCATGGCCGATGAAACAGCGCTCGCCGACGGTGACGTACTCGCAGATGAAGGTATGGGACTGAATTTTGCTGTCAGCACCGATGTGCGAGTTAGCCTGGATTTCAACAAACGGGCCGATAAAGACGTTATCGCCCAGCGAACACTCATAAAGATTCGCGGGTTCGTAAATGACGACGTTTTCGCCGCAGACAACATGACGAATAGCCGTCTGGCGTTGCTCTGGCATACATCTCCTTAGACTGGCATCGACATAATATGGAGGGTGCTGGTTTGCGCCGCAGTGACGAAGAGGGTGTCTTTGACATGTTTCAGCCCCTGCGCTTCGTAAAACCGGCGTGCGCGAGGGTTCTTTTCGAGGACTTCCAGCCACAGCAGATTTTCCGAACAGGCTTTTGCCTGGCGAATCACTTCCGCAAGGAGTTGCTCGCCGTAGCGGTGTCCTGTGGCATCCGGCAATAAATAGAGTTTATGCAGGAGCGTACCCGTCAGCCCTCAGGCTCGATGGTCTGCTGGGTTGAGAATTTTGCGAAACCGACGGGTGTCTGTGCGCTGGCAATGAGCCAGTAAGTGCCCGGTTGCATCAGGCTGTCTGCTATCACCTGCGGCGCGTATTCCTGCTCAAGAAAGGCGGCAAGCTCTGTCTGGCTTTCCCATAGATGCCCAAAGTGATGCCGGTAGCTGGCATACCCCATTTCACTCAGCTGTTTTGCATCATCCACGGTGGCGCGTTGAATGGTTAATTTCATCATCCCTTCGTCGAAATAAGCGTGTCACAGTGCAACATGCCACAGCGCTGAACATAATATAAACAAAAAATATAGATCACCGTCACATTTTTGCGTTATACAGGAACCTCGCCCTGGAGAATGAGGTGCTCTATGACATCCCTGACTCGCCCGCGTGTTGAGTTTATCTCAACAATCCTCCAGACCGTGCTGAACCTCGGTCTGCTGAGCCTTGGCTGATACTGGTCGTCTTTTTGGGAAAAGAGACGGTGCATCTGGCGGATGTGCTGTTCGCCCCTGAACAAACCAGCAAATATGAGCTGGTGGAAGGCCTGGTGGTCTACTTTCTCTACTTTGAATTTATCGCGCTGATTGTGAAGTATTTCCAGTCAGGCTTTCACTTCCCGCTACGCTATTTTGTTTACATCGGGATCACCGCGATTGTGCGGCTGATCATCGTGGATCATACCTCCCCGCTCGACGTACTGATCTATTCGGCGGCGATCCTGCTGCTGGTGATCACGCTCTGGCTGTGCAATTCGAAACGGCTGAAACGGGAATAAAAAAATGGCGGCCCGGAGGCCGCCTAACAACAGTCACAAGTTGGGTCAATACAATACGTCTAAAGTTGAGGGTTGCAGTGGCATAACAAATGAAACTTAACCTTTCACACCGCCCGCCGTCAGGCCATTCACCAGCCAGCGCTGCGCCAGCAGGAACACGACGGTGATAGGGATGGCGGAGAGTACAGCCGCCGCAGCAAAGTCGCCCCACAAATAGTTCTGCGGATTGAGGTATTGCTGCATACCAACGGCCAGCGTATAGCTGTTGACATCACGCAGTAACAGGGAAGCGACCGGCACTTCGGTGATGGCTGCGATAAACGACAGGATAAAGACCACCGCCAGGATCGGCACCGACAGCGGCAGAAGCACCAGACGGAATGCCTGCCACGGGGTCGCGCCATCCAGCGCCGCCGCTTCTTCCAGCGAGCCGTCGATGGTTTCGAAATACCCTTTGATGGTCCACACATGCAGCGCGATACCGCCAAGATAGGCGAAGATGACGCACCGTGGGTGTTCAGGCCGATAAACGGCACGTACTGGCCCAATCGGTCAAACAAGGCATACAACGCCACCAGTGACAGTACCGCCGGGAACATCTGGAAAATCAGCATCCCTTTCAGCAGCGTGGCCTTACCCGGGAAACGCATACGGGCAAAGGCGTAAGCACAGGTCGTGGAGAGTGCGACAATTCCAATCGCGGTAATCCCGGCAATTTTCACCGAGTTCCACAGCCATAACAGCACCGGGAACGGCGGTGGCGTGACGCGGCCATCCGCGTGTTCAACGCTGAAGCCCAGCGCTAACTTCCAGTGCTCCCAGGAGATTTCATCCGGGATCAGCTCCCGGTCGCGAAGTTACCGGCACGCAGGGAAATGGCGATGACCATCAGCAGCGGGAACATGATTGCCGCGATAAAAATCAGCAGCCCTAAATGCGTCGCGAAGAGGCGCAGTTTCTGAGATTTGGGTTGGACCATAGACATATTCTGTGCCCTCCTTAGTCGAATTTCATGCGTGTTGCTTTCAGGTTCACAATCGCCAGAGCGCCAACCAGCAGGAAGATCAGGGTGGCAATCGCGGCCGCCAGACCGAAGTCCTGACCGCCGCCGCCTTCGAAGGCGATACGGTAGGTGTAGCTGACGAGCAGGTCGGTATAGCCTGCCGGCGTGGTGGTGCCAAGACGGTCAGGCCCACCGTTGGTCAACAGCTGAATCAGCACGAAGTTGTTAAAGTTGAAGGCAAAGCTGGCAATCATCAGCGGCGTCAGCGGCTTAATGAGCAGCGGCAGCGTAATCTTAAAGAAATTCTGGAACGGACCCGCGCCATCCATTGCCGAGGCTTCGTACAAATCGTCCGGAATCGCCTTCAGCAGGCCCATGCACAGGATCATCATGTACGGATAACCGAGCCAGGTGTTCACGATGATAATCATCGAGCGGGCGGTGATGGGGTCGCTGAACCAGGCCGGTTTGATGCCGAACAGCGCGCTCAGCATCATGTTGATTTCACCGAAGCTCTGGTTAAACAGCCCTTTGAAAATCAGAATCGAGATAAACGACGGGACGGCATACGGCAGAATAAGCAGCACGCGGTAAATGGCTTTCCCTTTCAGAGATTCCCACTGCACCAGACATGCCAGCACCATGCCCACGGCAACGGTCAGGATCACCGTCAGTATGGAGAACACCACGGTCCAGACAAAGATGGCGAAGAACGGTTTCTGGATCCCTTCATCGGTGAAGACGCGGGTGAAGTTGTCCCAGCCTATCGTCACGGTGTAGCCCGGGCTGAGCTTGTCATCACCCATTTGCCATCAGCCGTAATGGACTGGTAGAAACCAATGTCGTTGTTTGGACGGTACTTCACGCCGCTCTGGTTGTTGGTCAGCGTGCCGTCGTCCGCCAGCGTATAAAGCGGTTGTGTCCCGGAGAACTGGCGCAGTGAACTCATGGTCACTTTGCTTTCGTCCGGCAGTTGGGCGGTAAGCTGCGTCAGTGCCTGACGGTTCTGCGTAATGATGCGCAGGTTAGCGCGTTCGCCTTCCGGCAGGGCCGCAGCCTCTTTTAAGGCCAGCTTCTGCTCGCCGCCAAATTTGAAAGCGTCGGAGACATAATTTTTGCCGGTTTCTTCGTCAGTGAGTGCTAACTTCCACTCGCTGCCCGCAGGATACAGGCCGAAGTTAAAGGTTTTGCCCGCCTGATAAGAGCGGTCCATCAGCACCTGTTGGGCGCGCTCCTGAGCAAGCTGGTTGGTGCTGCTGTAGTTGGTGAACGCGATAGCAATGGTACAAATCAGCGGGAACAGGACAAACAGACCCATCCCGGCCACGCCCGGGTAAACATATCGCCAGGCATAGGCTTTACGGTTGGCGAAAATATACAGGCCAGCAGAGCTTAAAATCAGCGTCATGATGGCGAACAGATATTCCCCTTGTACGTACATTAAAACAACAAGGTAACCCACCAGCAGACACAGCAGACCCATTACAGACCACTTCAGGGCAGAGCTTTGCCACCAGTGTTTCTTTTTAATGACATCCATGGGGTTCTTCCTCTACAACACATTTTGTTCTCCCTCTCTCCGCAGGGGAGAGAGGGGATAAAAGCCTTACTTCGTGATACGACCCTGAGCATCTTTCAGCGCAGCATCAACCGTCTGACGACCGCTTGCTGCGTTGATGACGGCGGTACGGGTGGCGTACCAGAACGCTGCCATTTGTGGGATGTTCGGCATGATTTCGCCTTTCTGGGCGTTATCCATGGTTGCCGCGATACGTGGGTCTTTCGCCAGCTGATCCTGGAAGGATTTCAGCGCAACCGCGCCCAGCGGTTTGTCCTTGTTCACTTCATCCAGACCCTGATCGGTCAGCAGGTAGTTTTCCAGGAACTCTTTCGCCAGCTCTTTGTTCGGGCTGGCAGCGTTAATACCTGCGCTCAGCACGCCAACGAACGGTTTAGACGGCTTGCCTTTAAAGGTTGGCAGCAGGGTTACGCCGTAGTTGATTTTGCTCTTGTCGATGTTGGTCCAGGCCCACGGACCGTTGATGGTCATCGCGGTTTCGCCTTTGTTGAACGCCGCTTCTGCGATGGAGTAGTCGGTATCCGCGTTCATGTGTTTGTTCTTGATGAGGTCAACCAGGAAGGTCAGGCCTGCTTTCGCGCCAGCGTTGTCCACGCCCACGTCTTTCACGTCATATTTGCCATTTTCAAATTGAACGCGTAACCGCCGTCGGCAGCAATCAGCGGCCAGGTGAAGTACGGTTCCTGCAGGTTGAACATCAGCGCGCTCTTACCTTTCGCCTTCAGCTCTTTATCCAGTTTCGGGATCTCTTCCCAGGTTTTCGGTGGGTTGGGTACCAGGTCCTTGTTGTAAATCAGAGACAGCGCTTCTACCGCGATTGGGTAAGCGATGATCTTGCCGTTATAGCGAACGGCATCCCAGGTGAACGGGTACAGTTTGTCCTGGAAAGCTTTGTCTGGCGTCACTTCAGCCAGCAGACCCGACTGCGCGTAGCCACCGAAACGGTCATGTGCCCAGAAGATGATGTCCGGACCGTCACCCGTTGCAGCAACCTGCGGGAATTTCTCTTCCAGTTTGTCCGGGTGTTCAATGGTAACTTTGATACCGGTGTCTTTCTCGAATTTCTTGCCCACTTCGGCCAGGCCGTTATAGCCTTTATCGCCGTTAATCCAGATAACCAGCTTACCTTCTTCAATTTTGGCGAGAGCCGGTGCGGAAATCATCATTGCTGCAAGGGCGGACAATGCGAAAACGCGTGCGCCAGTCTTGATCTTCATATCTGCCATCCTTTTTTGGTGATGTGCTCGTGGATACACTGAGGTGGTTCAACGTGACTCAGTCTCCTTATTTGACATCCTCTTTCCATCCTCCCAACCCCTACGCCCCACCCCCCGTTTGTGTGATCTCCGTTACATAAATTTAAGTTATGAGTGCTGGCGCACATAAAAACACAGTGAATTTTGCAGGTGGCTTCACGAATTTCGCCTCAGCCCTCCAGCGGCGGTCGCAGAGCCTGCTCTCTCATCCTCCCGCCTCCTCCCCCATAAAAAAGCCGGGGGGTGGAGGATTCACGAAAGTAATGGATACCCCATAGTGAACTTATCTTGAATGTTTCTGTCGGTGACAGGTTGTAACGAAGGGAGAAGGGCATGGCGAGCGTACAGCTGCGTAATGTAACGAAAGCCTGGGGTGACGTTGTGGTGTCGAAAGACATCAATCTGGACATCCACGAAGGTGAATTCGTGGTATTTGTCGGCCCATCTGGCTGCGGTAAATCAACTCTGCTGCGTATGATTGCCGGTCTTGAAACCATCACCAGCGGCGATTTGCTGATTGGTGATACCCGAATGAATGACATTCCGCCTGCCGAACGTGGCGTCGGCATGGTTTTCCAGTCTTATGCACTCTATCCCCACCTTTCCGTAGCCGAGAACATGTCCTCGGTCTGAAGCTGGCGGGCGCGAAAAAAGAGGTGATTAACCAGCGCGTCACGCAGGTGGCGGAAGTGTTACAGCTGGCACACCTGCTTGAGCGTAAACCAAAAGCCCTCTCCGGTGGTCAGCGTCAGCGTGTGGCAATTGGCCGTACGCTGGTCGCCGAACCGCGTGTGTTCCTGCTCGATGAACCGCTTTCTAACCTGGATGCCGCCCTGCGCGTCCAGATGCGTATCGAAATCTCCCGTCTGCACAAACGTCTTGGCCGCACGATGATTTACGTCACCCACGATCAGGTCGAAGCGATGACGCTGGCCGACAAAATTGTGGTGCTGGACGCCGGTCGCGTGGCGCAGGTGGGTAAACCGCTGGAGCTTTATCACTACCCGGCAGACCGCTTTGTTGCGGGCTTTATTGGCTCGCCAAAGATGAACTTCCTGCCCGTCAAAGTGACCGCGACAGCCATTGAACAGGTACAGGTGGAGTTGCCAAACCGTCAGCAAGTGTGGCTGCCGGTCGACAGCGCCAACGTACAGGTGGGGGCCAATATGTCCCTCGGTATTCGTCCTGAGCATTTACTGCCGAGCCACATCGCCGATGTGACGCTGGAAGGTGACGTTCAGGTCGTCGAACAACTTGGTCACGAAACACAGATTCATATCCAGATCCCCGCCATCCGTCAGAACCTGGTCTACCGCCAGAATGACGTGGTGTTGGTAGAAGAGGGTGCCACATTCGCTATCGGTTTGCCGCCAGAGCGTTGCCATCTGTTCCGTGAGGATGGCACCGCATGTCGTCGGTTGCACAAAGAGCCAGGCGTTTAAGCATTCCAATTACAAAGAAAAGCAATGATCTCAGGAGATAGAATGATGATTACTCTGCGCAAGCTTCCTCTGGCAATCGCCGTGACGGCAGGCATTTTGTCTGCACACGCGGGTGCCGTGGACTTTAAAGGTTATGCTCGTTCTGGCATTGGCTGGACCGGGAGTGGCGGTGAACAACAATGTTTCCAGGCAACCGGTGCACAAAGTAAATACCGTCTCGGTAACGAATGTGAAACCTACGCCGAATTGAAACTGGGTCAGGAAGTGTGGAAAGAGGGCGATAAGAGCTTCTATTTCGACACTAACGTTGCGTATTCCGTTTCTCAGCAGAATGACTGGGAATCCACCAGCCAGCCTTCCGTGAAGCAAACGTGCAGGGTAAAAACCTGATTGAATGGCTGCCAGGCTCCACCATCTGGGCCGGTAAGCGTTTCTATCAGCGTCATGACGTCCACATGATCGACTTCTACTACTGGGATATCTCTGGTCCTGGTGCGGGTATCGAAAACATCGATCTGGCTTCGGTAAACTGTCTCTGGCCGCGACCCGTTCTTCTGAGTCCGGCGGTTCTGCAACCTTCGCCGATCGTGATGCGAACGGCGACCGTATTTATGACAACGTAGTACCAAACGATGTCTTCGACGTCCGTCTGGCCGGCCTGGAAACCAACCCGGGTGGTACACTGGAACTGGGTGTTGACTATGGTCACACCAACATTCCTGACGACTACTATCTGCAGCCTGGCGCCTCTAAAGATGGCTGGCTGTTCACCGCTGAGCACACCCAGAGCATGTTGAAAGGCTTCAACAAGTTCGTGCTGCAGTACGGTACGGACTCCATGACCTCTAACGGCAAAGGTATTCCGCAGGGCGGTAGCATTGATAACGACGGTTCCATGTGGCGTGTGCTGGACCACGGTGCAATCACCCTGGCAGACCGTTGGGACTGATGTACGTCGGTATGTACCAGAATATCGATCGTGACAACAACAATGGTACAGAGTGGTGGACTGTCGGCGTTCGTCCAATGTTCAAATGGACGCCAATCATGAGCACCCTGCTTGAAGTGGGCTACGACAACGTTAAGTCTCAGAAAACTGACGAGAAAAACAGCCAATACAAAATCACCCTGGCACAGCAATGCAGGCAGGCGACAGCATCTGGTCTCGCCCGGCTATCCGTGTCTTCGCAACCTACGCGAAGTGGGATGAGAAATGGGGCTATGCGAACAACGACTCAGGCGCAGGTTACACCTCTGGCGTAGCGTATAGCGACACTTCCGCGAAAACCTTCAGCGTGGCGACTCCGACGAGTGGACCTTCGGTGCCAGATGGAAATCTGGTGGTAATTCGGTAGACCTGACGTAATGACCTAAAAAGAGGGGCGTAAGCCCCTCTATCCTTAGGGTGCTGCGCGCTATTGCCTGGCCACCGCAGTGCTCACGCTATCAGAGGTAATAACAATGAAAATGAAGAAAAGTCTCGTCGCGCTGTGCCTCTCTGCGGGGCTGCTGGCCTGTGTTCCGGCGATCACCTTCGCAGATGTCAATTTCGTGCCACAAAATACCAGCGCTGCGCCTGCCATCCCGGCGGCGGCGCTCCAGCAACTGACCTGGACGCCGGTTGACCAATCCAAAACCCAGTCAACCCAACTTTCTGCGGCAGGCCAACAGCTTAACGTGCCGGGGATTGCCGGTCCGGTTGCCGCTTTCAGCGTCCCGGCCAATATTGGTGAGCTGACCCTGACGCTGACCAGCGAAGTAAGCAAGCAGACCAGCGTATTTGCGCCTAACGTACTGATTCTGGACCAAAACCTGACGCCATCTGCCTTCTTCCCGAGCGACTATTTTGGCTACCAGGAACCTGGCGTCATGAGTGCTGACCGCCTCGAAGGCAAAATGCGCCTGACGCCTGCTCTGGGACAGCAGAAGATTTATGTCCTGGTCTTCACCACGGATAAAGATTTGCAGCAGACCACTAAGCTCACCGACCCGGCAAAAGCCTATGCCAAAGGAACCGGTAACTCTGTTCCGGATATCCCGGATCCGTTAGCGCGTCATGTCACCGACGGGCTGCTGAAGCTGAAAGTCTCAACAAACAGTGCTTCCAGCGTACTGGTTGGCCCTCTGTTTGGTTCATCCGGTACAGGCCCGGTCACGGTGGGGAACACTGCTGCGCCTGTGTATGCCGCACCCGTTGCTACGGCGGCGGCTCCGGCTGCAACCGCAGCCCCAGCTCCGGCGAAGAAAGCCGAGCCGGTACTGAACGACACCGAAGAATACTTCAATAACGCCATTAAGCAGGCGGTGAAGCGCGGCGATGTCGACAAAGCGCTGAAACTGCTTGATGAAGCCGAACGTTTAGGTTCAACCACTGCCCGTTCCACCTTTATCAGCAGTGTAAAAGGCAAGGGGTAACCGTTTCCCCACAGTGCTGATTTGTTAGTAGTTTAGTGCGCCTGAGTGGGCGCACTTTTTTTGGTGTCACACGGGCTGTTGCGCTCTTGTTGCGATCGTGATCGTTAAATAACGTTTGGCCCCCCTCAATCCGCTTTTCTGCGATACAATGCCATTACGTTATGTATCGGAGAGTCTGGCATGTCACACCCCGCGCTAACGCAACTGCGTGCGCTGCGCTATTTCGACCAAATACCTGCGCTTGACCCGGAGCAACTGGACTGGCTGCTGCTGGAAGATTCCATGACTAAACGTTTCGAGCAGCAGGGCAAAACCGTTACGGTGACCCTGGTTCAGGAAGGGTTTGTCTCTTGCGCTGAGATCGCCTCTGAGCTGCCGCTGTTGCCGCAGGAAGAACGCTACTGGCTGCGCGAAATTTTACTCTGTGCAGACGGTGAGCCATGGCTTGCCGGACGAACGGTCGTTCCCGAGTCCACCCTTTCCGGGCCAGAGCTGGCGCTACAACGGCTGGGGAATACGCCGCTGGGGCGTTATCTTTTCACGTCGTCCGAGCTTACCCGGGATTTTATTGAGATTGGTCGCGATGCCGAACTGTGGGGGCGTCGTTCCCGCCTTCGCCTGAGCGGTAAACCGTTAATACTGACGGAGCTTTTTTTACCGGCATCGCCGTTGTACTAAGAGGAAGAAAAAATGGAGTGGAGCCTGACGCAGAATAAGCTGTTGGCTTATCACCGCTTGATGCGTACAGATAAACCCATCGGCGCGCTGCTGCTGCTGTGGCCGACCCTTTGGCGCTATGGGTAGCAACACCAGGGGTACCGCCGCTGTGGATCCTGGGGGTGTTCATTGCAGGCGTCTGGCTGATGCGTGCGGCGGGCTGCGTGGTCAATGACTATGCGGATCGTAAATTCGACGGGCACGTAAAACGTACGGCCCATCGTCCGTTGCCCAGCGGGCAAGTGACCGAAAAAGAGGCCCGTACGCTGTTTATCGTACTGGTGCTGCTCTCTTTCCTGCTGGTGTTAACCCTGAACACCATGACCATTCTGCTTTCAGTCGCGGCCCTGGCTCTGGCCTGGGTTTATCCGTTCATGAAGCGCTACACCCACCTGCCTCAGGTGGTGCTGGGCGCGGCGTTTGGCTGGTCGATCCCGATGGCGTTTGCGGCGGTGAGCGAGTCCGTCCCGTTAAGCTGCTGGCTGATGTTCCTGGCGAACATTCTCTGGGCCGTGGCATACGACACGCAATACGCGATGGTAGACCGCGACGATGACCTGAAGATTGGCATTAAATCGACGGCGATCCTCTTCGGACGTCATGACAAGCTGATCATCGGTATCCTGCAGGTTGCGGTGCTGGCGTTGATGGTGACGATGGGTTACCTGAACGGGCTCAACTGGGCGTTTTACTGGGCCGTGCTGGTGGCGGGAATGCTGTTTGTCTACCAGCAGAAGCTGATTGCGAAACGTGAGCGTGAAGCCTGCTTCAAGGCTTTTATGAATAACAACTATGTCGGTCTGGTGCTGTTTTTAGGGCTGGCGATGAGCTACTTTTCGTAAAAAACGCAGCCAGAAGGCTGCCGTTTTTGTTTTCATCGCAGGTCATCAGCCGCTGCATGCTTCACTCGCCTTGCGTCGCACTTTCAATCGTTAAACGCACATCAGACGTGATCAGTTCGGCCAGCATCTGGTACACCTTCAGCGTCTCTTCCGGCTCGGCATCGCCCGTATCACTGATAAACCTTCATCACGCAGCGTCAGCACCAGAGAGCTGAAGACCGCTTTGTCGAAGAATTCCGGGGCGTTAATCCCGTGCAGAACAGACAGGCGCTGTGCCAGCGTCCGGCTCTCTTTCTCGAGCGTACCGCGGTTAATGGAAGGGTTCGCGCTCAGCAACCAGAAGGTGATGGCGTAGCGCTGCAGCGTTTCACGCGCGCCCGCCGCCAGCAGTTGCAGGGTACGGGACCGTGACGGATTGATATGCAGCTCGTCGTTCGTGACGGTAATCAGCCCTGACGACGCAGCTCTTCGGTCAATTTATCCAGCTCAGTCGCCAGTTCGTCCTTGTCCCAGCGCAGGAACAGCTCCGCTTTCAGCATTGGATAGAGCGTTTCAACATGACGCAACAGCTCCTGACGCGAGATGCGACGATGCTGGGTGATGATGGCCGCCATGAGCGAGGGCAGCATCAGCATATGCGCGATGTTGTTGCGATAGTAAGTCATCAGCACCGCCTGCTCGCGCGGGAGAATGATGATGTCGCCGATGGTGTCCTTTTCGACTTCAAACTTGTTCATCTGCAGGGCATGCTCGATAAGCTCGCTTGCCGTGCTTACCGGTACGGTCGAATCCACCGAGTACGGCACGTTGCGCATCATGTCGAGATAGCAATCCAGCTGCTCCGTAAGCTGTTCACGGGTCAGTGAACGCTGACGAGAGGCCAGAAGCGCCGTACAGCACAGGTTCATGGCGTTTGCCGCACCGGCGTTGTTAATACGCACCATCAGTTCAGAGGCGATGCTGTTGACCGTAGGCGTCAGCCAGGCCGGGCGAATCGCTTCGATAGGATCGATAGACTCGCGCCACTCCGGAACATGGTTGTTCAGGTAGGTCATCAGCGGCATCGGCTCGCCAAAGTTGACGTAGCCCTGGCCAAGGTTGCGTAACTTGCTCAGGCCGCGCAGCATCTGCGGCAGGCTCTCTTTCTCTTTGGTCGCACCGCGCAGCTCTTTGGCGTAGGTGCCCACTTCCATCACGTGTTCGTAGCCAATGTAGATGGGTACGAGGGTGATCGGGCGAGTTCCCCCGCGCAGCATCGCCTGAATGGTCATCGACAGCGTGCCGGTTTTAGGATCGAGCAGACGACCGGTACGGGAGCGACCACCTTCCACGAAGTATTCAACGGAATAACCGCGGCTGAACAGCTCGCCAAGATACTCACGGAATACGGTGGAGTAGAGCTTGTTGCCCTTAAAGGTACGACGGATAAAGAACGCCCCCAGGCGGCGGAAAATCGGGCCGGCTGGCCAGAAGTTCAGGTTAATGCCGGCAGCGATGTGCGGCGGTACCAGACCCTGGTGATAGAGCACATAGGAGAGGAGCAGATAGTCCATGTGGCTGCGGTGCAGGGACATAGACAATCTCATGGCCATCATGGGCCAGCTGGCGTACGCGCTCGGCGTTATGAACGTTGATGCCTGATAGAGGCGGTTCCACGTAAAGCCCAGGATACGATCGGAAAGACGAATCATCTCGTAAGAGAAGTTCGCGGCAATCTCCTCCATCAGCGCAATAGCTTCTGCTGTGCTTCTCATGGGAAATCTTTTTGCTACGTGCTTCGTCTTCAACGGCTCTGGCAATCGCTTTGGAGGCCAGCAGCTTGTTGAACAGATCCTGACGTGCAGGAAGACGCGGGCCGACGGCAGCCAGACGCTGACGGGCGAAGTGCATACGCGCCACGCGCGCCAGTTTCTGCGCGATAATCTTGTCGGTACCGTGTTCGTCCGCCATACGGCGCAGCGAAACGGACGGGGAGAAACGCACGAAGCTGTCACGTCCCAGCCAGGAGACCGCGAAGAATTTCTGAATGCCGTTAAGCATGCGCAGCGGTGGGTTCTCTTCACCTTTCTCTCTGCCCGGGCGGCGACCAAACATCACCGATACCGGCACCATCTGCACATCCAGACCCGGATTGCTGCGGTGCAGGTCGAGATAGTCGTGGAAAAGCTTGATGGACTCTTCCTTTGGCGTGTAATAGGTAAACACGCGCGGCCCGCCGTGAATGAACACATAGCGCGGCAGCAGAGTGCCGTCGACTTCGAGGGGTTCAAGCGGATATTCCGATTGATCCGAAGCGTTATCTACTCGGTTCGCTACTCTTAGCAATTCCGATCTTTGCGCTTCTGGCATGGTCGGCGATCCTGCAGCCTTCATCCCTGGTAATGACCACTCTGCTTTTGTCATTGCTCGCCGCCTGTGTCTATTTCTACGAATGCGTTTCTATCCACCAGAAAGATACCGGGGCAAATGACCGGGGCAAAATGTTCATCCAATC
>ENA-OQHY01000552-OQHY01000552.1-human-gut-metagenome-genome-assembly--contig:-NODE-552-length-20812-cov-2.378535_pt1 | contig 20812 bp, 26 predicted proteins | sample MGYA00242570_ERZ504733 | MGnify/ENA primary metagenome ERZ504733 (study PRJEB26092, sample SAMD00036219) | human gut metagenome | host: Homo sapiens | study: EMG produced TPA metagenomics assembly of... | reverse complement strand
GCGTTCGCCTCAAACACGTTCGCTTCGTTCCTTTAACGGTGCTTCTGACTCTCTAATTGTTTCTAACGGCATTCCACATTCACAATAATCCTTATCTATTGTTTCCTTCAAGTCGTGACTGGCAGCGGATGTTAATAAATAAAATGCCCGGAAATGTAACCCGGTGGAGGCCACTACGCTTTAGTATTTCCCACCGACGGAACCTGAACAGGAACGGCTTTCTACTTTTTATGCAGGTCCGGGTCGTCGTGCCTTTCTGAATTAAATTCCAATTAAATTCCAAATAAAGTAAAAAAGATGATATAATTATAATACGAATATGCCCACACGGAGGAAACGTATATGAGTGAATTTGTGACCTTAAAAGATGTCAGGAAGATATATAAGATGGGGGAAGTTGAGATCATGGCAGCAGCCGGAATCGACTTTGAGATTAAGAAAGGGGAATTCGCAGTTGTAGTCGGACCCAGTGGTGCAGGAAAGACAACGGTGCTGAAGTATTCTTGGGGGAATGGACACCGCTACGTCGGGACAGGTGCTGGTTGACGGTCAGGACATTGCAACGTATTCTACGAAGCAGTTGACGGCATACAGAAGAGATGATATCGGATTTGTCTTTCAGTTCTATAACCTGATCCCGAACCTGACAGCACTGGAGAATGTAGAATTGGCACTTCAGATATGTAAGGATCCAATGGATGCACAAGAAGTTCTAGAAGAGGTCGGACTGGGAGAAAGATTGGATAATTTTCCGGCGCAGTTGTCGGGAGGAGAACAGCAGAGAGTGTCGATCGCAAGGGCACTGGCAAAGAATCCGAAGCTGTTACTCTGCGATGAACCGACCGGTGCACTGGATTATAATACAGGAAAATCCATTTTGAAATTATTACAGGATACCTGCCGGAACAGTGGAATGACGGTGATTCTGATCACACATAATTCGGCAATTGCGCCAATGGCAGACCGGGTGATCAAGATTAAAAACGGCCGGGTGGATAAGATCATACAGAATCCGCAACCAGTTCCGGTTGAGACCATAGAATGGTAAAAGGCAGGGACGGCAGATGGCAAAAAAGATAACACGTAAGAATTTTTATATGGAGATCCGCCATAGTTTCGGACGCTTTATTTCTATTCTTTTTATTGTTGCGCTGGGAGTTGCATTCTTTTCCGGTATCCGGGCATCTGAGCCATCTATGAAGATTACCGGAGATGCGTATTTTGATAAGTCAGATCTGATGGATATCAAGGCGGTCAGTACACTTGGAATTACGGAAGATGATGTGAAGGCGGTCAGAAATGTAAAAGGAGTTGGAAAGGCAGAAGGAGCCTACAGTGCGGATTTCCTGAATATAAAGAATAAGAAGCAATATGTACTCCACGTGATGTCCGGGGTGAAAGATATGAACAAGATTACGGTCAGTGAAGGCCGTATGCCGGAAAAAGTGGGAGAATGTCTGGTAGATGATCAGATGAAGTATAAAGTCGGAGAGACGATCAGGCTTAAGTCCGGGACGGATGACAAGGTGACGGATACCCTGAAGGTGGAGGAACTTAAGGTTGTCGGAAAAGGGAATTCACCGTGTTATATAGCATTGAATCGCGGAAGTACAACAATCGGAACGGGTACAGTCAGCGGATTTGTAAGTAGTGCGGAGAAACATTTCATCTGGATGTATATACGGAAATGTATGTGCGGGTGCAGGGGCGGAAGATCTGACTGCATATACCGGTGCATATAAACAGAAAGTAAAGACAGTCAAAAAACGATTGAAAGCAATCACAGAAGAAAGAGGAAAGATCCGTAAGGAAGAACTGTTAGATAAAGCGAATACAAAGATTGAAAAGGCACAGAAAAAGCTTGATGACGGAAAAGCTGAATCAGAGCAGAAACTTTCAGACGCAGAAAGACAGATCACAGACGGAGAGACGCAGATTTCACAGGCAAAGGAAACACTCGTAAGCGGGAAGTCGCAGATGGAAGATGCGAGGGCGAAGATCCGGGCGAAGCAGCAGGAATTGGATGAGGCAAAGAAAACATATCAAAATGGCCTTCAACAGCTGGAGCAGGGGAAAAAGCAGTACGAACAGGGAAAAGCAGCTTATGATTCGCGGTATGCAGAAGCACAGGCACAGATCCAGACAGGAGAACAGGGGTTGGCTGTATACAGAACAGAACTTGACCAGGGATGGGATGGATATCAGACACTTCTGAAGAACATAGAAGCATTAAAAGCACAGGTGTCAGGAGAGACAGAACAGGATCAAGAGCTGTCGCAGAAAATCCGGGAGCTGGAAGCACAGGCACAGGAAACAAAGCAGACACTGGATGCGAAAGAACAGGATTACCAGACAAAGAAGAGCGAACTGGACACAGCAAAACAGCAGCTTACGAATGGGAAAGCAGAGCTGGATCAGGCAAAAGCGCAGCTGGATGCAAATGAAAGAAAGCTTAGCAATGCAGCGGCAAGTATAGAATCCGGACAGAAACAGTTAGATGCAGGAAAAGCAGAGCTGGAAGCGCAGGAGCAGACGTTGAAAAATGGTGAAGTGGAAATTGCGGAAAATGAAGCAAAACTTGCGATGCCAGGAAAGAATATGAAGAAGGAAAGAAGACATCGGAAGCAGAAATTGCAAAAGGCGAGAAAAAGCTTGCTGATGCCGGTAAGCAGATCAGTCAGATCAAGAATCCAAAATGGTATCTATATGATAGAAGTACACTGACAGAATATGATGGATTCGGAGAAAATGCGGATCGTATGCGTGCGATCGGAAAAGTATTCCCGGTTATGTTCTTCCTTGTTGCAGCATTGATCAGTCTGACCGGTATGACACGTATGGTAGAGGAACAGAGAATAGAGATAGGTACCATGAAGGCTTGGGATACGGGAATTTTTCCATTGCATCGAAATATCTGGGATATGCATTCCTTGCAACGGCAGGAGGAAGTGTTCTTGGAGTACTGGTGGGAGAGAAAATCCTTCCGTATATTATTATCTATGCATATGAGATCATGTATCCTCATATTCCGAAGATATATGTACCATACCACATGAGTTATGCTGTGATGGCATCCGCTGCCTCGATCGCATGTACTATGGGAGCAACACTTGCATCCTGCTATAAGGAACTTGCAGCGGAACCGGCAGTGCTGATGCGTCCGCCGGCACCAAAAAACGGGCGGAGAGTTTTCCTGGAAAGAATCGGATTCATCTGGAAACGGATGAATTTCACCTGGAAATCCACGATCAGGAATCTGATGCGTTATAAAAAGCGTTTCTTTATGACCGTATTCGGAATCGGCGGTTGTATGGCGCTGATGCTGGTCGGATATGGAGTGAGGGATTCTGTATATGAGATCGCAGATATTCAGTATGAAGAGATTCAGCTGTATGATGGACATATATTCTATAAAGATGATGTGACAAAGACAGAGAAAGAAGAGCTAAAGGAGTATCTGAAACAGATTCAGATATTCAGAGTTATATGGAGGCAGATATGCGGAGTGTGACCGCATCCGGAGGCGGTAAAAAACTCAGCGTGTACCAGTGCATATTAGGTAATCCAAAGATTGCAGAAAAGTATGTGGATTTTCATGACAGGAAGACGAAAGAATCGTATACACTCACCGGTGATGGAGTAATTGTCAGTGAAAAGACGGCGAAACTTCTGAATGTAAAAGAAGGGGATACCATCAAAGTGAAGAAGGGAACGGAGAAGAGTGTCACTGTAAAGATTGCGCATATCTGTGAAAATTACATGGGACATTATATCTATTTTACACCGCAGTATTACAAGAAGGTATCTGGAAAGACGGTGAAATATAATTGTATCATGTTCCGGGCGAAGAACGGATATTCGGAGGACCAGGTGAAAAAGGCGGGAGAAAAGATCCTGTCAAAAGATCAGGTACTGACAATCTCATACCTGCTTGATATCAGAGATCAGCTGGATGATATGCTGGCCAGCCTGAATCTGGTGATCATTGTACTGATCGTCTCAGCCGGAATGTTGGCATTTGTGGTACTTTATAATCTAAACAGCATTAATATCACAGAACGCCAGAGAGAACTTGCGACTTTGAAAGTACTTGGATTCTATGATACGGAAGTAGCAGAATATGTATTCCGTGAAAATATCCTGCTGACGTTGATCGGATCCGTGGCAGGTGTTGTATTCGGTAAGATTTTGCATCTGTTTGTAATTCAGACAGTAGAAGTGGATGCGGCAATGTTTGGCCGGAGTATTTATCTGAAGAGTTATATCTACAGTTTTTTATTTACGATAGGGTTCTCATTGTTCGTAAACTGGGTAATGTATTTTAAACTGAAAAAGATTGACATGGTAGAATCATTGAAAAGTATAGAGTAAAGTTTATAAACGGTTTATAAATTTCACAGAATTGTTAGCACTCTTTTTGAAAGAGTGCTAATTTTCTGTTGACTTTTAAAATAAGCAGTATTATCATATTACTTAGATGAAAAAATGTAGCAAAAAGGTGTCTGCCGACAGAAGAAGCAGTACCTTTTGTCACTAATATGATAGAAATATAAAAAGTAGAAATAGGAGTGATTTACAATGGCAGCAAAGAAAGGTAGTTTGTCAATCAGCAGTGAAAACATTTTCCCGATTATTAAAAAATGGGTATATTCCGATCACGATATTTTCGCACGTGAGTTGGTATCCAACGGATGTGATGCAATCACAAAACTGAAGAAACTGGATATGATGGGTGAATACCAGTTGCCGGATGATTATAAACCGGCGATCAAAGTTGAAGTCAATCCAGAAGAAAAGACCCTGAAATTTACAGATAATGGTCTTGGAATGACAGCCGATGAAGTAGAAGAATACATTACACAGATCGCATTTTCCGGAGCAACACAGTTCCTTGAAAAATATAAAGATAAGACAACAAGAGGATGATATGATCGGACACTTCGGTCTTGGATTCTATTCTGCATTCATGGTAGCTGACGAAGTACATATCGATACCCTTTCCTATAAAGAAGGGGCAAAGCCGGTACACTGGGTAAGCAACGGCGGAACAGAGTATGAGATGGAAGAAGGCAGCAAACAGGAAGTCGGATCCACTATGACACTGTATCTGAATGAGGACAGTCTGGAGTTTGCAAATGAATACAGAATGAGAGAAGTTCTGGAAAAATATTGTTCCTTTATGCCGGTAGAAATCTTCCTTTCCAAGGCAAATGCAGAGCCTGAATATGAGACGATCGACGAAGCAGATCTGAAAGATGATGATGAAGTAATCGAGCATATTCACGAAGATGCCAAGATGGAAGAAAAAGAGAATGAAAACGGCGAGAAAGAAATGGTAGAGACAGAACCTGCCAAAGAAAAAGTAAAGATCAAAAAACGTCCGGTTTCATTAAGTGATATCCACCCACTGTGGACAAAGCATCCGAATGAATGCAGTGATGAAGATTATCTGAACTTCTACCGCAAAGTATTCATGGATTACAAAGAGCCACTGTTCTGGATCCACCTGAATATGGATTATCCATTTAATTTAAAAGGAATTTTGTACTTCCCAAGAATCAACACAGAGTATGATTCTATTGAAGGAACAATTAAGTTATACAACAACCAGGTATTTATCGCGGACAATATCAAAGAAGTCATTCCGGAATATCTGATGGTATTAAAGGGAGTCATCGATTGTCCGGATCTGCCGCTTAACGTATCACGTAGCGCATTACAGAATGACGGATTTGTGAATAAGATCTCTGAATACATTTCCAAGAAGGTTGCAGACAAGCTTTCCGGAATGTGCAAGACAAAGAGAGAAGACTATGAGAAATACTGGGATAACATCAGTCCGTTCATCAAGTTCGGATGCCTGAAAGATGAAAAGTTCTGTGACAAGATGAAAGACGCGGTTCTGTTTAAGAATCTGGATCACAAATATCTGACATTGAAAGATTGCATCGAGGCAAATGGAGGAACCGTAGAAGATCAGAATGCCAAGACAGATGATCAGAATACTGAGAACAAAGAAGAGGATAAGACAGTTATTTATTATGTGACGGACGAGATCCAGCAGAGCCAGTACATCAACATGTTCAAGAACCAGGGCATGGATGCGGTAATCTTAGGACACAACATTGATTCGCCGTTTATCACACAGTTAGAGCAGCGTAATCAGAATATCAAGTTCCAGAGAATCGACGCCGATGTAACAGCAGGTGCAAAGGAAGAAGTTGCCGAAGAAGAGAAGGAAGCATTCCAGAAGAAATCTGACAGTCTGGTAGAGATTTTCCGCAAAGAGCTTGGAAACGAGAATCTGGATGTTAAAATCGAGAAACTGAAAGATGAAAATGTTGCTTCTATGATGACGTTATCCGAAGAAAACCGTCGTATGCAGGAAATGATGAAAATGTATGGCATGAACGGAATGGATATGGGTACAACAAGTACACTGATTCTGAATGCAAATCATCCGCTGGTTCAGTATGTAGTTGAACATAAAGACAGTGAGAACACAAGTATTATCTGCAAACAGTTATATGATCTGGCAATGCTGGCGCATAAGCCGCTCAGTCCGGAAGAGATGACTGCGTTTGTGCAGAGAAGTAATGAGATCATGATGCTGCTTACAAAGTAAAGATTTGAAGTTAAGATTGGCGGAATGAAAAATAAGAGCCGTGCGGCTGTGGAAGTGAAATCCATGGCGGCACGGCTCTGTTTATATCGGAAACTGCAGATCAGTAGTCACCTTCAATGGATCTGGATTTTAAAATGTTTTTTACTTCCTGATCCCATTCTCTTTCGATGGATTTGTCCATGGTGAAAGTGTTCAGAGAAGTTCCGGTGATACATTGTAAGTGATGTCCATCGTAGTGGAAGTTCAGGTACAGCCCCCGGATCTCTTCCGGGCGGTATCCGGTGAGACCGTGGGCGGTCAGAAAGTACGGGACCTGATCTTCCGGAAGCGCAAGGACAATCTTGAATCCCAATGGAGTGCGTTTACCGCGGATGATCTGGAAGCAGAAGTCTCGGGTTTTATTCCAGCGGGAGTAGGTTTCTTCAGGTTTTTCATCAAAGAAGTCTTCCTGGAGAAAGCCGCTGATGGTAAATTTGTTGAAGGTCGTGATCTCGCCTTCTATGAAAGAAAAGTTGTCGAAAGTGTCTTTTAAGAGCAGATGCGACATGCAATTTTTGGCTGATAACTGGTATACATTCATAAGGAAAACCTCCTGTTAATCTATATGATCATTTTCCCCTATCAGGTATAAGGAAATGTATTCAACATTATAGCACAAAAGACGACAGAAAAGAGGATATAAATTGACATTCAAAAAGAAAAACAGTAAAATAAATTGGATATACATATTTAGGATCAACAGAGAAACGAAAGAGGAGAAGATTTCGTGGATATAGAGAGTAAAACTTCAATTTATGAAGAAAAAGAAGAGACTCAGGAGGTGAATCCTGAGGAGCAGAAAAGTGAAATAAAAAGTGAGAAAGAAAAAGACCGGGTACTTCAGACTGCAGTGATCGTTGCGGTTGCTATTCTGGTGATTGGCGGGATTACGGTGGCGCGCAGGCTCAGTAATCCACAGAAGGATACAAAGAAGGGCACAGAGATCCTGAAGACGATGGATAAGATGGATGTGTCTAAGGCAGATAAAAAGATTAAGGAGTTAGAAACGCAGGAACGTGAGGCAGAACAGGATGCAGAAGAACAGCCGGCAAGCGAAAAATTTGCAGATTGTCTGGTTCTGGGGGATTCCATCACACAGGGATTGTACGAATATGGTGTGCTGGATCAGGCAAATGTACAGGCAGACCGTGGAGCCGGTGTGTCGGCGGGGGATAATGAAAAACTGGCAGATCATATTGCCAGGGCAAAAGAGATGAAACCGTCAGTATTATTCCTTTCTTACGGGATGAATGATGTCGGAGCGCAGAATGGAGATGCGGATGGATTCATAAAAGCATACAGGCCGGTGATCAGAGATCTGAAAAAATCACTGCCGGATACGAAAATATATGTTAACAGTATACTTCCGACAGCGCAGATTGCAATTGATCAGAATTCTGTCTATGCAAAAATTCCGGAGTTCAATCAGAAATTAAAAAAATTATGTGAAAAAGAGAAAGTAACATTTATTGATAATACAGAGCTGGTGAAACAGGAGTATTATGCCGGTGATGGAATCCATATGTCAACCGGTTATTATAAAGAATGGGTAAATCATATGGCGGAGGTTGCAGAATTATAATGAAAAACGGAAAATTAGACGGGATTAACCTGTTAAAATATTTGATGGTAGTCCTCCTGATCATTTATGTAGTATTTCTTGTGACCCGGGAAGGGGATAATACCGTATCCGTAGACACGATTGAAAAGAATATCACAAAAGCCGTAAAATTAGAAGGAATGAAAAAAGGCACAACACAGGATCTGAAAAAATATTACAGTCTGAATGCCAATGATTATGAAGGAATCAGTCTGTATATTCCGGATGACGTTATGAGTGTGAATGAAATACTCGTAATAAAGGTAAAAACGAAAGTCAGATCGAGACGGTTGAAAAGGCAGTGGAAAGTCGTGTAAATACACAGGAAAAGAATTTTGAAGGTTATGGTGTAGAACAAACAAAGCTGATACATGCTGCAATTATTGAGACCAGAGGACGTTATGTGCTGCTGGCAGTTTCAAAGGATGCAGACCGTATCGATGCGGCATTTAAGAAGAGTATTTGATAAAAAGGAATTAGAGAGATGTTATTTAGCAGTATTGTTTTTTTATTTACATTTTTGCCGGCTGTGATGATCTTATATTATTTGTTGCCGGTAAGATTCCGGAATGTGATCTTATTGCTGGCGAGTCTGGTGTTTTATGCATGGGGGGAACCGGTATATCTGTTTCTGATGCTACTGTCCATATTGTTTAATTATTTCAGTGGACTGGATATTGCAAGGAATCTGCAGGATAAGAGAGCTGCAAAGCGGAGCCTGGTTTTTAACCTTATCATTAATCTGGCAGTACTTGGATTTTTTAAGTATGAAGGGTTTGTATTGGACACATTGAACGGGATACTTCCGGTACATATTTCTTATCATGCACTGCCGCTTCCGATTGGAATATCATTTTATACATTCCAGATATTATCCTATATCATTGATGTATATCGGGGAAATGTAAAAGTGCAGACGAATCTTCCTAATTTTGCATTATATGTAACGATGTTTCCGCAGCTTATTGCGGGACCGATCGTGCAATATGCAGATGTAGATGAACAGCTTGCGTCCAGAGAAGTCTCATGGACAAAATTCGGAGAAGGAAGCATGTATTTTATCCGGGGACTTGCGAAGAAAGTATTACTGGCGAATACCTCAGGGATGATTTTTACAGAGGTAAGCGGACTTGCGAAAGGTAATATAGCCGTGATGACGGCGTGGCTTGGAGCTTTTGCATATATGTTCCAGATTTATTTTGATTTCAGTGGATATTCGGATATGGCGATCGGACTCGGTAAGATGTTGGGATTTGAATTCAATATGAACTTTAACTATCCATATGTGTCTAAGAGTATTACGGAGTTCTGGCGCAGATGGCATATTTCGCTGAGCAGCTGGTTCAGGGATTATGTGTATATTCCATTGGGAGGAAACAGGGTATCGAAGATCAAACACATCAGGAATCTTCTGATCGTATGGTTTCTGACGGATTATGGCATGGAGCTGCATGGAATTTCGTGGCATGGGGACTCTATTATGGGGTGATCCTGATCATTGAAAATATCTCCTGTCGCCGGTACTGGACAGACTTCCGGACGTAGTCCGTCATATTTACAGTATTGTTCTGGTTGTGATCGGCTGGGTATTGTTTTTCAGCTCTTCATTCGGACAGGCAGCAGATTATATCAGAGTGATGTTTGGTGCAGGTGCACATGGCTTTGCAGACAGAGAGAGTATGTATCTTCTTACAAGCAACCTGATCCTGTGGCTGATCCTGATATTTGGCTCTACGCCGCTGGTTCATTTCAGATACGAGCATATGTTAAGATCAAAAAATGGAATACAACAATCATTAACAGTGTGGTATATGCTGCGTTGTTTATTGTCTGTATTGCATATCTGGTAACGGAGACCTATAATCCGTTCCTGTATTTCAGATTTTAGGAGCAAAGATGAGACAGTCGAGAAAGAAATGGGAAAGAAAAAGAGAAGAACAGAGAAATAAAGTAATTGCAGTGCTGTTTATTGTAATGATGGTTATCTTCTGCGTGGTAAATATTGCAACTGCTGACAGGGAATTTTCGGCAAAAGAAAACCGGGCACTGGAACAGAGACCTAAGCTTACGATTTCCGGTATTGAAAGCGGAAGATGGATGAATCAGTATGAATCTTATGTATCGGATCAGTTTGCGGGAAGAGATTTCTGGGTAGCTTTAAAGAGCCGTATTGATCTGATCGCAGGAAAACGTAAGGCAAATGGTGTATTTAAAGGAAAGGATCATTATCTGTTAGAGGATATAGCCAGACCGGATGAAGAACAATTGAAAGCAAATCTGGATGCAATGAAAAAGTTTCAGGAGACATATAAAGATATCCCGATGTATATGATGCTGGTACCAAATGCTGCAAATATCGAGTCGGACAAACTTCCGTATTGTGCAGTGACAGAAGATCAGGATAAACAGTTTCAGAAAATAAAGGCTTCGCTTGGGACAGCTTTTCAGTGGGTAAATGTGGAAGATACATTGAAAAAGCACAGAGCAGAAGAGATATATTACCATACGGATCATCACTGGACGACGCTTGGTGCTTACTATGGATATCAGGCGCTGGCTGCGGCTATGAAACTGGATACATCGAAAGCACCGGCTATGAAATCCTATGCAGTGACGAATTCATTTAACGGAACCTTATCGGCGACAAGCGGATATGAAACAGACTATCATGAGCCGATCTATATATACGCACCGGATGATCTGAAAACAGCACCACAGGTAGTTGTAAATAACGTGAATGAAAAAAAGAAAACAGCAACGTTATACGATACATCCAAGTTGAAAGAAAAGGATAAATATGCATTATTTCTTGGCGGTAATTATCCCGTCCTGGATATCAGAACGACGGCAGATACAACAGACAGACTGTTGCTTGTAAAAGATTCCTATGCGAATAGTGTAATTCCGTTTCTGACGGCATATTACAGAGAAATCATAGTGGTTGATCCAAGATATTATTATGATGATATCAGAGAAGTTATGAAGAAAAATAAGATCACAAGTGTTCTGTTCCTGTATAACGGTAATACATTTGTGCAGGATAACAGTATCAGCGGGGTATTGCAGAATGATTAGACTGAACAAGTATTTAAGCGAAGCCGGTGTCTGTTCCAGAAGGGAGGCAGACAGGCTGATCGAGTCGGGAATTGTGACTGTGGATGGAAAGACAGCAGCTCCCGGCATGAAAGTAGAAGACGGACAGGAGGTCCGTGTCGGAAAAAAAGTGGTCAAAAGCAAAACGGAAAAAACGGTCCTGGCAGTGTACAAACCTGCGGGATTGTTTGTACAGAAGATAAAAGGGAGAAAAAGAACATCATCCGGTTCCTCAATTATCCGGTACGCATCACTTATGCAGGAAGACTGGATAAAGATTCGGAAGGGCTTCTGATCATGACAAATGATGGAGATCTGATCAACGGCATGATGCGCGCAAGATATGCACATGAGAAAGAATATAAGGTCAGAGTAAACAAAGAAGTTACTCCGGAATTCATTGAGAAGATGAGCCGGGGAGTACACATCAGAGATAAAGAAAAGAATCTGGATGCGGTGACCAGACCCTGTACAGTAAAAAAGACCGGGAAATATACATTTTCCATTATTCTGACACAGGGATTGAACAGACAGATACGGCGCATGTGCGAAGCACTCGGATATAAGGTGGATGTGTTAAAAAGGATACGGATCATGAACGTGGAACTTGGAGATCTGAAACCGGGACAGGTAAGAGAATTAACAGAACAGGAGTTAAAGGAATTATATGGGACAGTCAAAGAACGAGAGAATGCTGGAATTAGTAGAACTTCTGAATAAAGCATCCAGATCTTATTATCAGGATGCGCAGGAGATCATGAGCAACTACGAATATGACAGATTGTATGATGAACTGCAGAATCTGGAAAAAGAACTGGGAATTACATTGTCGAACAGTCCGACGGTAAATGTCGGATATGAAGTTGTCAGTGAACTCCCAAAAGAAAGGCATGAAAGCCCGATGCTCTCACTGGATAAGACGAAAGAAGTAGAAGAGCTTAAGAACTTCGTTGGCAGTCAGAAAGTATTGATGTCCTGGAAGATGGACGGATTGACGATCGTGTTGACTTATCGTGACGGAAAGCTTTATAAAAGCGGTCACACGCGGTAACGGAGAAGTCGGTGAAGTAGTTAACAAACAATGCGAAGGTATTCAAAAATGTACCGGTGCAGATCGCTTACCGGGGGGAATTGATCTTAAGAGGAGAAGCGGTGATCGGATATCATGACTTCGAGAAGATCAATGAAGAGATTGAAGATGTAGATGCAAAATATAAAAATCCAAGAAACTTATGCAGTGGTTCAGTCAGACAGCTCAATAACCAGATCACGGCAAAGAGAAATGTTATGTTTTATGCATTCACGTTAGTGCAGGCAGATGGAGTTGATTTTCAGAATTCCAGAGCTTGTCAGATGGAATGGCTGAAAGCACAGGGATTCACGACAGTAGAATATCATATGGTGACCAGAGACACAGTAGAAGATGAAGTTGCTAAATTTTCGTCACAGATCAGTAAAAATGATTTCCCTTCTGACGGACTTGTGCTATCATATGATGATATAGCGTATGGAAGATCGTTGGGAAGAACAGCAAAATTCCCGAGAGATTCTTACGCATTCAAATGGCAGGATGAGATCAGGGAAACGATTCTGCGTGAAATAGAATGGAGTCCGTCAAGGACAGGACTGATCAATCCGGTTGCAATCTTTGATCCGGTGGAGCTGGAAGGAACGACGGTCAGCCGTGCAAGTGTTCACAATATCAGCATTATGGAAGAACTGGAACTTGGCATCGGAGATAAGATCGAAGTTATAAGGCAAATATGATCATTCCGCAGATTGCAGAGAATCTGACAAGAAGCGGTGTGAAAGATATTCCGGAAAGATGTCCGGTCTGTCAGGGTGAGACGAAGATCAGACAGGTAGGAAATGCGAAAGCATTATACTGTATGAATCCGGAATGCCAGGCAAAGCATGTGAAGGCATTTGCATTATTCGTAAGCAGAGATGCACTTAATATAGAAGGATTGTCGGAAGCAACACTGGAAAAATTCATTTCCAGAGGATATATCCATACATTTGCCGATATCTTCCATCTGGACCACTACAAAGACGAGATTCAGGGAATGGAAGGATTTGGAGAAAAATCGTACAGGAAACTGATCGAAAGTGTGGAAAAAGCAAGAACAACCACGTTGCCAAGAGTTGTCTATTCACTGGGAATCGCAGGGATCGGACTTGCCAATGCAAAGGTTATCTGCAGAGAGTTGAAATATGATGTAGAAGCCCTTTTGATGGTTACAGAAGAAGAATTAAATGAGATCCAGGGCGTGGGAGAAGTTCTGGCAAAGGCATTCACCGGATATTTTTCAGATGCAAAGCATGTGGAGAATTTCAGAAAGCTTTTAGAAGAGTTGACAATCCCGGAAGAGACATCAACAAAGAAACAGATTTTTGAAGGTGTCAATTTTGTGATCACTGGAAGCGTAACACATTTTGCAAACCGCGGCGAAGTGAAGGAATTGATTGAAAGTCTGGGAGGAAAGGTGACAGGATCGGTAACGTCCAAAACGAATTACTTGATCAACAATGATGTAACCAGCACATCTTCAAAAATAAGAAAGCAAATGAACTGGGGATCCCGATTATTTCCGAAGAGACATTTCTGGAACTGGTGAACCAGGAAGAATCATAGAACCAGGATAAAACAGAGTGAAAGATACGACAAAAAGTAAGAAGGAGAGAATAATGACCAATCAGGACGATAACAATCAGAAAATCGAAAAAGTAGAAGACGTCGAAGTAGAAACAACAAAGAAGACGTCAGATCAGGACGATAAGAAACAAAATGATGATGAGTATGAAAAAGTATGCTTTATATGCAGACGTCCGGAGAGCGCTGCGGGAAGATGATCGAACTTCCGAACCATATCTGTGTCTGCAATGATTGCATGCAGAAGAGTTTTGATGCAATGTCGAACGGACCGATCGATTACAGTCAGCTGATGAATATTCCGGGAGTACAGGTATTCAATATGTCTGATATGGAGCAGAGTATTCCAAAACAGCAGAAGATCAAGAAGAAAAAAGAAGGCGAAGAATACAAGCCGTTAGTAGATATCCGGAATCTTCCGGCTCCGCACAAGATCAAAGCAAAACTGGACGAGTATGTGGTAGGACAGGAATATGCAAAGAAAGTGATGTCGGTTGCAGTATATAATCATTATAAGCGTGTGGCAACGGATTCGATGGATGACATTGAGATTGAGAAATCCAACATGCTGATGATCGGGCCGACAGGTTCCGGTAAGACGTATCTGGTAAAGACACTGGCAAGGATTCTGGATGTTCCGCTTGCAATTACGGATGCAACATCTCTTACAGAGGCAGGGTACATCGGTGATGATATCGAAAGCGTTGTATCCAAACTGCTTGCGGCAGCAGATAATGATGTCGAAAAGGCAGAACAGGGAATCATTTTTATTGATGAGATCGACAAGATCGCAAAGAAGAAAAACTCCAGTCAGCGTGATGTGAGCGGTGAGTCTGTACAGCAGGGAATGCTGAAACTTCTGGAAGGAAGTGATGTGGAAGTTCCTGTCGGGGCAACGAGCAAGAATGCAATGGTTCCGCTTACAACAGTGAATACGAGGAACATTCTGTTCATCTGTGGAGGTGCATTCCCGGATCTGGAAGGAATTATCAAAGAACGTCTGACCAAACAGGCAGCGATCGGATTCGGAGCGGATCTGAGAGATAAATACAATAACGACAAAGAGATTCTTAAAAAGGTCGCAACAGAGGATTTGCGTGTATTCGGTATGATACCGGAGTTCCTGGGACGTCTGCCGATTGTATTTACCTTACAGGGTATGAGTGAAGATATGCTGGTGGAAATATTAAAAGAGCCTAAGAATGCAATTTTGAAGCAATATCAGAAACTGCTTGCATTAGACGAAGTAAAATTGGAATTCGATGACGGCGCACTTCATGCGATCGCAAAAAAAGCAATGAAGAAAGATACCGGAGCGAGGGCGCTTCGTGCGATCATCGAAGAATTCATGTTAGATATCATGTATGAAATCCCGAAGGATGACAATATTGGAGAGGTTGTTATCACAAAAGAATATATTGAGGGAACCGGAGGACCGGTAATAATGTTGAGAGGTCAGGAAGTACCAAGGCTTCAATAATACATTTTACATATAGAATGCTAAGAGAGCTGTCAATGACAGCTTTCATTATGCAATGACACATAAGACTTTACTTGAGGAAGAATGGAGGAGAAAGGAATGGAGGAATTATCAGCTATTCCAGTTTGGCTCTGCATACCCTTTGCAGGGCTGTTGCTCAGTATTGCCGTTATGCCTCTGATCAAGCCGGACTGGTGGGAAAAGCATCAGCCGCTTGCAGTTGCGTTCTGGTCGGTACTGTTTATTGTTCCGTTTGCTGCAAAGTACGGAATGTTTACAATGGGAGAGACAGTTTTGGAATGTGTGGTAAATGATTATCTGACATTTATCATTTTATTGTTCGGTCTGTTCTGTGTAGCAGGTAACATTACAATTGACGGTGAGTTTGCCGGATCACCGAGGATCAATACGGCATTGTTTGTTCTGGGAACACTGCTTTCCAGCGTGATCGGAACGACCGGATCAAGTATGCTTCTGGTACGTCCGTTTATTAAGATGAATTCGTGGAGAAAAAGAAAGAGTCACATTATGATCTTTTTTATCTTTTTGATCTCCAATATGGGAGGATGTCTGACACCGATCGGTGATCCGCCGCTTCTGATGGGATTCATGCGTGGCGTTCCGTTTTTCTGGAGCCTGAAGCTGTTTCATATACTGATCTTTAACATGATCATTTTGCTGACGTTATTCTATTTTCTGGATAGAAGAGCTTACAGAAAAGATATTGCGGAAGGTAGAAAACCAGATATCAGAGAGCCCGGAACACACGTTAGAATTGTAGGACTTCATAATCTGATATATGTTGCAATGATTGTCGGAGCTGTAATTTTAAGTGGAATGCTTCCTGGTATGTCTGCATTCCAGAATGCGGACGGAACGGTAAAAGGAATCCATATCCTTGGAGAAGTGACGCTTGGATTCCCGTCTGTGATCGAGATCGTGATCATCCTTCTGGCAGCATTTTTATCATTTAAAACGACAAAAGAAGAAGTACGTATCCGTAACCATTTTACCTGGGGGGCAATTCAGGAAGTTGCGGTTCTGTTCATCGGAATCTTTATCACGATGCAGCCTGCATTGATGATCCTGAAGGCAATGGTGCGGAACTTGGTATCAATAAACCATTTGAAATGTTCTGGGCAACCGGAGCACTGTCAAGTTTTCTGGATAATACACCAACGTATCTGGTATTCCTTACAACGGCGGGAGCACTTGGTTCAAGAGCGGTGTTGTGACGACACTTGGTTCGGTTCCTGTTAAGATGCTGGAGGCAATCTCCTGTGGAGCTGTATTTATGGGAGCAAATACCTATATCGGAAATGCGCCGAACTTCATGGTAAAATCTATGTCAGATGAAAATGGTGTGCGTATGCCATCGTTCTTCGGATATATGGTATGGTCACTGACATGTCTGGTACCGGTATTTATTATCGATATGCTGGTATTCTTTTTGTAAGGGGAGGTGCGGAACATGGAAAATAAGAATAAATACTATGACATAGCGGAACGGATCTATGATCTGGACGGAGAAGTCTATGAATGTGTAGGTTCTTCTCTTGGCCGTACCTTTACGGGAGACAAACGTACTTGTGTAGACAGTCTTGTGAAGCTGATGCGTACAAAGCCACAGGGGCATCTGCTCAGAAGTGAGCTTGCGCTGATCAGTAACATGGCACGTACGATCCGTAAGGATGAAGACCGATCCAGACTGATGAGAAAATATGATGAGATATTAAAAGAAATCGCAGAACTGCCGGCAGGTTTTGGAAAAGTAGAGATTCTGGATGAAAACAGGGCAAAGCTAAATACATCGAACCTGCGTCAGAAGTTTTCAAAGGATGATCATCTGATCATCTGTATCGGAAGAACACATGGAAGTGCGGGTAACGATATTGGATTTGCACTGGCGGATGCACTCAGGATCAACTATTACGATGCAGAGATATTCAATGAAGTATTGAGACGTCTGGACGCGGAGAAAGATTCGGTTGTAGATGTGGCAGATCTGGGAACAAATGAGATTGAGAATAAATATCAGGGATCCGGACGGACGCTGAAAGAACGTCTGAAAGATTTTGACCGTTATCATGGTCTGACAAAAGAAGATGCAATCTTCTTTAATCAGAGTGATCTGATATGTAAGAGGGCAAAAGAAGAAGATTTCATTGTTATGGGACGATGTGCGGATGTGATACTGGCAAATAACCATATTCCACATATCAGTATCTTTATTACAGCTCCTTTTGAACAGCGTGTACACAGAGTCATGGAAGTCAATAATCTAGATCATAAAAAAGCAGAACGCCTTTTGAAGAAGATTGACCATCAGCATTCGAAATATTACAATTTCTATACCGGCCTGAAGTGGGGAGATGCTGTGAACTATGATATCTGTTTTAACAGTGCAAGTTATGGTATCGAAGAATCTGTGGAGATCATCGAGCGTATGCTGAACCAGCATACAAATGCATAAAAATATTAATGAATGACACGAAGTCTTTCATATACATAAAACAAATGTATATGAAAGGCTTTTTTCATTGGAAGATAGATGTAAAGAAAAGATATTATCGGAAGATTACTGGGATTTTATTATCTCGCCATACAGGGAAGATGAGTTAGAAGGAGTGGATACGGAAAAGATGTGTATCCAGGAGCTGGATTTCGGATATAAAAGTGTGTCGTTAGACAGTCGGATGTTACTTCCCTTATCCTTGCGGCAGTACTGGTACGGTGCGATCCCCAAGTGCTATACACTTCTGGATATGCAGCCGTTAGATGCAGCCGGAATTATTACGCTGCAGAATTATCCGACGCTGCAGCTTATGGGAGAGGGGATTATGATCGGTTTCCTGGATACGGGGATCGATTATACATCCGGTATTCCGTAATCTTGACGGGACAACAAGAATTGCGGGGATCTGGGATCAGACAATTCAGGATGGGGATCCGCCGGAGGGCTTTCTGTATGGAACAGAGTATACCGAAGAAAGAATCAATGCGGCTCTGCATTCGGAAAGCCCGCAGGAACTGATCTCTTCGGAAGATACAGATGGGCATGGAACATTTGTTGCAAGTGTGGCTGCCGGAAGTGCAGAAAGCAGTGGACAGTTTCTTGGGGCTGCCCCGGAGGCGGTGATCGCGATGGTAAAGCTGAAGCCGGCAAAAAAATATCTGAAAGAATTTTTTGCTGTTGCAGAAGATGCACACTGTTATCAGGAAAATGATATCCTGGCCGGACTTCGGTATCTGAATGAACTGGCCCGCAGACGGGAGATGCCGCTTGTGATCTGTATGGCAATCGGAACCAGTTTCGGAGGGCATAATGGTGACTCTTTGCTTGCAGGAGTTCTGGATGGCTATGCATTGCTGAGAAACCGCTGTGTAGTAACGGGAACCGGGAATGAGGCAGCGCAGAGACATCATTATTACGGAACATTTACGGAGTCACAGAATACACGGACAGCGGAGATCAGGGTAGGGGAAGGGGTGAAGGCTTTTGTGACGGAGTTATGGAGTACCCTTCCGAACATTGTGACAGTGTCGATTACATCACCTTCCGGAGAACGTACCGGGCAGATTCCGGTACGTCTGGGATATCTGTTTGATTTTGTATTTGCTTTTGAACGGACAGCTGTTACGGTGGAGTACAGACTTCTGCAGGAGAATAGCGATGCACAGCTGGTGTTTATCCGGCTGCAGAAAGCAGTACCGGGAATCTGGAAAATAGAAGTAAAGCCTGCGATGCAGACGAAGGGGGAGTTTCATATGTGGCTGCCCATGAGAGAGTTTCTGGATGGAGAAGTATATTTTCTGGAATCGAATCCGGATACCACATTTACAGAACCGGCAGGAGGGGAGCATACGATGACGGTGTCTTATTATAACAGTCAGGAGAATACGGTTGATATTAATTCGGGCAGAGGGTATACTAGAGATGAAAGAATCAAACCGGATTATGCTGCACCGGGAGTAGCGGTTACCGGTGCGGTACCGGGCGGAGGATTCAAAGAACGCACCGGTTCATGTGCAGCAACAGCAATTGCGGCAGGTGGCTGTGCACTGATCATGAAGTGGATCAGTGATCAGCGGGAGCGGGTGGAGCATCAGCCAGTCAGGTAAGAAATGTGATCGTGATGGGTGCGCAGAAGCTTCCGGCGATAGAATATCCAAATACACAGTGGGGATATGGAACGATGAACCTGTATCATTCACTGGATATTTTAAGACGGCTGTAAAGAAGAACGAGATAAGGAGAGGATACAGATGGCAGATTTTTTTTGAAGAATTCAGCAGAAGAGTTTCAGATGTTGCGAGTGACATCACTAAGAAGACAGGAGATACACTGGAGATTCAGAAGATCAAAAGTAATGTACGAACTTTAAAGAGAGCAAATGAAAGAGATCTTGCAGATATCGGTCGTATGGTATATGAGAAGTTCCAGAGTGGGGAAGTATCCGACATGGATTACGTAACGCTCTGTGAAGAAATCGAAAAACGCGAGGAAGAGATTGAAAAGCAGGAAGAAGAGATTGTGAAGATCCAGGGAGAGATATAGATGCACACAAGCATACCGGGTGCGGTTGGAACACTGTTTGCTCTGGATATGGCTGTAAAACAATACATAGAAGAAAATGTAAGTGAGAAAGAGGAAAAAAACTTTTGCGGGACAAAAGTCCTGATCAGAAAAGTATACAACAAAGGCTTTGCATTTAATTCCATGGATTCCGAACCGGATAAGGTAAAAAAGGCGTCTGTGATAACGACGGCAGTGATCCTGATGCTGACATTGGCAGAATCATTCCGGGAAGGTCATAAGGTGACTAAGACAGCATGGACATTACTGAGTGCAGGAGCTATCAGCAATACGTATGACCGGATCGTCAGAGGTAAAGTCGTAGATTACATTGGTATAAGATCTGACCATAAGATATTAGGTGATGTAACAGCGAATTTGGCAGATGTCTATATCCTGATAGGATCTGTCCTGATGTGGATGAGAAGAATCGGAAAACGATAACAGGAAATATAACAGAAAATAGAATATTGGAAAAAGGAAAACACTATACTCCATTCTTCTTTCGGATAGAATATAGTGTTTGTATTTGTATTTACATCTGTATATGAGAATGAAATTAAAATCAGGCATGAAAAAAGCGGGTGATGGGAATCGAACCCACGTATCCAGCTTGGAAGGCTGGTGTTCTACCATTGAACTACACCCGCAAAATATATTATAAATCGGGGTGACAGGATTCGAACCTGCGACCTCCTGGTCCCAAACCAGCGCTCTAGCCAAGCTGAGCCACACCCCGATATTGT
>ENA-OQHY01000551-OQHY01000551.1-human-gut-metagenome-genome-assembly--contig:-NODE-551-length-20825-cov-2.172239_pt1 | contig 20825 bp, 26 predicted proteins | sample MGYA00242570_ERZ504733 | MGnify/ENA primary metagenome ERZ504733 (study PRJEB26092, sample SAMD00036219) | human gut metagenome | host: Homo sapiens | study: EMG produced TPA metagenomics assembly of... | reverse complement strand
GTCGAGTCGCGGCAGCCGCTGTCAGCTAGTCGAAAGGACGTCCAGAAGAAGACTAAGCACCAGCGCTGAGCCCCAGCAGACAACGGCCCCGCTCAGCGCCAGGGGAAGTCGCATAAAACCGGTGAAGTACCACAGCGAAAGCAGATAAAGAAAATAAGGGATGATCGACCACATCCCGAACACGATGGTCGTACGCAATGCTTCCGTGCCTCGTTCTGAGGCGACAATATAGTGCGCTATTAACGCAAAGGTCGGGAAGAGTGGGATCAGCCCGGCAATATAATAATTCCTGGTTTTAGCCAGAACACCAATCAGTAACACCACCAGCGCACCCAACGCGGCTTTTATCACCAGCCCCATCTTTTTCCCTATAACAATCAAATAACAATATGAGCCAGAATAACGGAACTGGCGTTAATTATGAAAGATTAATGGAACGTTAAGGTTGTGCGGTGTATGTTGGCTTTTTTCACGATAACAGACGTTGTATGAATAAGATTGTTTATGTTGAAGACGAGCCGAAGTGGGGCAATTGATCGCCGCCTATCTGGGTAAGCATGATATGGACGTCATTGTTGAGCCTCGTGGCGATCGTGCCGAAGAGGTGGTCTTACGTGAAACCCGGACCTGGTGCTGCTGGACATATGCTGCCCGGCAAAGATGGGCATGACGGTCTGCCGCGATCTGCGCGCCCGGTGGGAGGGCCCTATCGTGCTGTTGACCTCGCTGGACAGCGACATGAACCATATTTTGTCACTCGAAATGGGTGCCAATGACTACATTCTGAAAACCACGCCCCCTGCCGTCCTCCTTGCTCGTCTGCGCCTTCATTTACGCCAGCGTGCCAGCGTTGAACGAGAAGCGCCTGCTCAGTCACTGACCCCGCACAAAGCGATGCGTTTTGGTACCTTGTCTATTGATCCGATTAACCGTCAGGTTCTGCTTTCTGGCGAGCTTATCGCCCTTTCCACCGCAGATTTTGACCTGCTCTGGGAACTGGCAACCCACGCCGGCAGATCATGGATCGCGATGCATTACTGAAAACCTGCGCGGCGTCAGCTACGACGGAATGGATCGCAGCGTTGACGTGGCTATTTCGCGCCTGCGTAAAAAACTGCAGGATAATGCCACTGAGCCGTACCGCATTAAAACCGTGCGTAACAAGGGCTATCTGTTCGCGCCTCACGCCTGGGAAACCTGATGCCGGTTCCCCGAACGACACTGTTTAAAACATTACGCAGACGAGGTCTGACAGTTGCATAAAATAAGAACACTCAGCCTGATCTGCTGTTTTGGGTTAACCGGATGCGTTGTCGCAGATATGGATTCAAGTAATTATGACTATGTTCCGTATATTCAGACTATCCAGAATCCCTGGACCCGGGCCATACCAATGTGCAACAACGCCGTGAGGATTTGTACGCCTGCGGCGTTGATCGAAAGTATTCTCTCAATTCATGGGACGAAAACTTCAGTCGTAACCGCCTGCTGCCGGGCGAAACGATAGAACAGCAGGATTCCAGGATCAAAAAAATAGAAGACTGTATGAAATCAAAAGGGTACGTTCTGTGGGATTACTCACAATGCGGGCCCCGTAAAAAACCGAGCGGTATGTGTAACTAGTTTGGGTTTGCGTGTTTGTCTTCGACGCAGGTTGTTAACGTATTGATTTTCGGTGAGATTGAATGAAAAAGCTGTTCGTACAGTTTTACCTCCTGCTGTTTGTCTGCTTCCTGGTGATGACCATGCTGGTTGGGCTGGTCTATAAATTCACCGCCGAACGTGCGGGCAGGCAGTCACTGGATGATTTAATGAAAAGCTCGCTCTACCTGATGCGCAGCGAGCTGCGTGAGATCCCGCCACACGACTGGGCCAGGACCTTAAAAGAGCTGGATCTGAACCTGTCGTTTGATCTGCGCATCGAGCCAATGAAGGATTTCGATTTAGAGCCACCCGCCATGCAGCGACTGCGTGACGGGGACATTGTGGCGCTGGATGAGAATATACCTTTATCCAGCGCATTCCACGGAGCCATTACGTTCTGGCCGTGGGGCCGGTACCTTATCTCTATTATCTGCACCAGATGCGCCTGCTGGACCTTGCCCTGCTGGCTTTCATTGCCATTTCGCTCGCTTTCCCGGTCTTTATCTGGATGAGGCCACACTGGCAGGACATGCTGAAACTGGAATCTGCTGCGCAGCGTTTTGGTGACGGGCATTTTACCGAGCGCATTCACTTCGACAGCGGTTCCAGCTTCGAGCGTCTTGGCGTGGCGTTTAACCAGATGGCCGATAACATCAATGCGCTGATTATCAGTAAAAAACAGCTCATTGACGGAATTGCTCACGAGCTGCGTACGCCGCTGGTGCGCCTGCGCTATCGGCTGGAGATGAGCGAAAACCTGACGGAGCCGAGTCTCAGGCGCTGAACCGCGACATTGGTCAGCTTGAGGGCCTCATTGAGGAGCTCCTCACCTACGCGCGCCTCGATCGCCCGCAAAACGAACTGAACCTCAGTACGCCGGACCTGCCCGGCTGGTTACAAACCCATATCGATGATGTCCAGAGCGTAAACCCGCAACGTACCCTGCTGACACACGTCACGCCCGGCGATTATGGCGCACTGGATATGCGTCTGATGGAACGCGTGCTGGATAATCTGATGAACAACGCCATGCGTTATAGCGAGAGCACGCTGCAGATTGGCTTAGATTTACAGGGGAGTCAGGCCTGTCTGACGGTTGAGGACGACGGACCGGGCATCGCCCCGGAAGCACGTGAAACGGTGTTTGAGCCGTTTGTACGCCTCGACCCCAGCCGCGATCGTGCCACGGGGGGATGTGGCCTCGGGCTGGCAATTGTTTACTCCATTGCGCAGGCGATGGGCGGCACGGTGCATTGTGAAGAGAGCGCACTCGGCGGCGCGCGCTTCTGCTTTAGCTGGCCGGTATATCACAACATCACCCTTCCCGTCCCTGCCTGACCTTTATCGCACGCTGGCCTGACCCGGCGTGCTGTGCTATATGATAAGTATGTTGTAACTAATGAAGAGTTATCATGGCGACGTACGATCTCATCGAAAGGCTGAACAGCACGTTCCGCGACATTGAACACGAGTTACTGACCCTGACCGAACGTTTGCAGACCTGCCGTCTGTTAGCCGCGCGCGTCTTTACCCTGCCGGATGTGGTGAAAGGCGCTGAACACGACCCGCTGGAAACCATAGAGGTACAGCAGCATATCGGCAAAGCGGCGCTGGAACTGACGCTGCGACACTACCGTCGCCTGTTTATCCAGCAGCAGTCAGAAAACCGCAGCAGTAAGGCGGCCGTTCGTCTGCCGGGCGTAATCTGCCTGCAAACTGATGCAACAACGCGAGAAGCGCTGGAAAACCAGATTGCGCATATCAACACGCTTAAGGCGACGTTTGAAAAGATCATCACTGAAGATTCGGGTCTGGCCCCTGCCGCCCGTTTTGAATGGGTACACCGACAGCTACCGGGATTAATCACCCTGAATGCCTACCGTACGCTCACGGTACTGCGTCATCCCGCCACGCTTCGCTTCGGCTGGGCCAACAAGCACATCATTAAAAACTTCACCCGGGATGACATTCTGGCGCAGCTGGAAAAGAGTCTGAAGGCACCGCGGACTGTCGCACCGTGGTCACGCGAGCAGTGGATTGAACGGCTTGAGCAGGAGTACCACAGCATCGCCTCACTGCCGGCGGATACCCGGCTTAAGATTAAGCGTCCGGTGAAGGTGCAGCCTATCGCGCGCGTCTGGTATTCCGGCCAGCAAAAGCAGGTACAGTATGCCTGCCGACGCCGCTGATCGCACTTTATGATGCCGATCAGGGGGCCATTGTGCCGGATATTGGCGAACATGCTGAATTACGATGCTGAAAATGTCCAGCATCGTTACAGACCTCAGCGCAACCGCTGCAGCTGATCATTCCGCGGCTGCACCTGTATGTGGCGCAGTGATTATTTCAGGCTGCCGACCATCGATTCCGGGCGTACCCATGCATCAAACTCAGCCTCCGTCAGGTAACCCAATGCCAGAGCGGAGGCTTTCAGCGTCAGCCCCTCTTTATGCGCTTTTTTCGCAATCTCGGCGGCTTTGTCGTAGCCGATATGGGTATTCAGCGCGGTCACCAGCATCAACGACTCATTGAGCAACTGGCTGATGCGCTCGCGGTTTGGCTCAAGGCCTGACGCACAGTGCTCGTTGAAACTCTCCATACCGTCCGCCAGCAGGCGTATGGACTGAAGCACGTTATGAATCACCATCGGGCGATAGACGTTCAGCTCAAAGTTACCGGATGCGCCGCCCATGTTAACGGCAACGTCGTTACCCATTACCTGACAGCAGAGCATGGTCATGGCTTCACACTGGGTCGGGTTTACTTTGCCCGGCATGATAGAGCTACCCGGCTCGTTTTCCGGAATGCTAATTTCACCGATACCGCAACGGGGACCCGAGGCCAGCCAGCGCACATCATTGGCGATTTTCATCAACGACGCTGCCAGACCCTTGAGGGCACCGTGGGTATGAACCAGCGCATCACAGGTGGCCAGCGCTTCAAACTTATTCGGCGCCGTGATAAACGGCTGCCCGGTGATGGCCGCCAGCTCGTCGGCAACGCGCACCGCATATTCCGGATGGGTATTTAACCCCGTACCGACCGCCGTTCCGCCCAGCGCCAGCTCTGCAAGATGCGGCAGGCTGTACTCGATGTGCTTGAGGTTATGTTCTAGCATTGCCACCCAGCCGGAAATCTCCTGGCCGAGCGTCAGCGGCGTGGCATCCTGCAGGTGAGTACGTCCTATTTTGACGATATCGCTGAAAGCCTGCGCCTTCTCGCCAAGGGTGGTTTTAAGCACGTTGAGCTGCGGGATCAGCTGTTCACGAAGCGCAATCACCGCCGCCACGTGCATCGCCGTCGGGAAGACGTCGTTCGAACTTTGGCTTTTGTTTACGTCATCGTTCGGGTGAACCTTACGCTCCATACCGCGCACGCCGCCCAGCAGTTCGCTTGCCCGGTTCGCCAGCACCTCGTTCATATTCATGTTGCTCTGGGTGCCAGAACCGGTCTGCCAGATGGCGAGGGGGAATTCATCGGGATGCTTGCCGGCCAGAACTTCATCGGCAGCAGTGATAATCGCGGTGGCCTTATCTGCCGCCAGCAGGCCTAAATCCTGATTCACTTTGGCGGCCGCACGTTTAGTGAGCGCCAGCGCCTGAATCAGCGAGACGGGCATTTTCTCGGTCGAAATACGGAAATGTTCCAGCGAACGCTGGGTTTGCGCGCCCCATAGCTTGTCAGCCGGGACATCGATCGCACCCATAGAGTCTTTCTCACGGCGTACCGTAGTCATTACTTTCTCCTTGATAACACTGTCGGGATTGCTCACATGCTTCAGAGATAAGTATTGATTGCTTTACAGAAAAGATATGGCGCTTTGTGCGCTCTTTGATGTGCCGGGTGACGTGAACGCCACCCGGCTATAGTAGATTACTTCACACACGCCGAACATTGAGAGGACTGGATCTGCCTGAAGAAGTCGTTACCTTTGTCATCCACAAGGATAAACGCCGGGAAATCTTCCACTTCAATTTTCCAGATAGCTTCCATACCCAGTTCCGGTATTCAATGCACTCCAGGCTCTTGATGCTGCCCTGCGCGAGTACGGCAGCCGGACCGCCGATGCTGCCAGGTAGAAGCCACCGTGTTTATGGCAGGCATCCGTCACCTGCTGGCTACGGTTTCCTTTTGCAGCATGATCATGCTGCCGCCGTTGGCCTGCAATTGGTCAACATACGAGTCCATACGGCCTGCGGTGGTCGGGCCTAACGAGCCAGAGGCGTAGCTTCTGCGTTTTGGCCGGGCCTGCGTAGTAAATCGGGTGATCTTTGATGTACTGCGGCAGCCCTTCACCGTTGTCCAGACGCTCTTTCAGTTTCGCGTGAGCGATGTCACGACCAACGATGATGGTTCCGTTAAGAGAGAGACGGGTCGACACCGGATACTGAGACAGCTGCGCCAGAATCTCTTTCATCGGACGGTTCAGGTCAACGTGAACGGCTTCACCCTCGCCCGCTTTGCGCAACGCTTCAGGAATGTACTTCCCTGGGTTGTTCTCCAGTTTTTCGATCCAGACGCCTTCGCGGTTGATCTTCGCCTTGATGTTACGATCCGCAGAACAGGAGACCCCCATCCCGACCGGGCAGGAGGCACCGTGGCGCGGCAGACGGATCACACGCACATCATGGGCAAAATATTTGCCGCCGAACTGCGCCCCCAGGCCAAGGTTACGCGCTTCTTCCAGCAGTTCCTGTTCAAGCTGAACATCGCGGAACGCCTGGCCGTGCTCGTTCCCTTCGGTAGGCAGGCCGTCGTAGTATTTGGTCGACGCCAGCTTCACCGTTTTCAGGGTGCTCTCTGCTGACGTACCGCCAATCACAAAGGCAATATGGTACGGCGGGCAGGCAGCGGTGCCGAGCGTGCGCATTTTCTCAACCAGATAATTCTTCAGCTTGCCCGGCGTGAGCAGCGCTTTGGTTTCCTGGTAGAGATAGGTTTTGTTCGCTGAACCGCCACCTTTGGCGATGCAGAGGAATTTGTATTCATCACCGTCCACGCTATACAGGTCAATCTGCGCAGGCAGGTTTGTGCCCGTGTTGACCTCTTTGTACATATCCAGCGCCGCGTTTTGCGAGTAGCGCAGGTTGTCTTCGGTGTAGGTGTTGTACACGCCGTGCGCCAGCGCCGCTTCGTCGCCGCCGCCGGTCCAGACGCGCTGGCCTTTTTTACCCACAATGATGGCCGTGCCGGTGTCCTGGCAGGTAGGTAAAATACCTTTCGCCGCGATATCCGAGTTACGCAGGAACTGCAGGGCGACGTATTTGTCGTTTTCGCTGGCCTGCGGATCGCTCAGGATATCGGCAACCTGCTGCTGGTGCGCAGGGCGGAGCATAAACGAGGCGTCGTGGAAAGCCTGCTGCGCCAGTAACGTCAGCGCCTGCGGATCGACCTTGAGGATCTCCTGCCTTCGAATTCAGAGACGGAGACGTGATCGCGGGTTAACAGGTAATATTCGGTTTGATCCTTACTGAGGGGGAAAGGATCCTGATAATGAAAGGGTTTGTTCGACATTGTTCTCTCACTTACTGCTTCAGTCTGATTATTTGGGCAGATGTTCCGCTGCCCGCTTAAAAGCGAGTCAGCTTATCCTACACAATTTTTTAACAAAAACTGAGACTAGTACGACTTTTTACATCCACAGGTTACTTCCATGTGGTTTATTGCTTTAATACCCGGAGTTAATTCCACCATTGAATCAGGGCTTGATAATGCAAAAACTCATTAACTCAGTGCAAAACTACGCCTGGGGAAGTAAAACTGCGTTAACGGATCTCTACGGTATCGCGAACCCAAACAACCTGCCAATGGCAGAACTGTGGATGGTGCGCACCCGAAGAGCAGCTCAAAAATTGAAGACGCAAGCGGCCAGGTTCGCTCTCTGCGCGACGTGATTGATGCCGACAAAGCCACCCTGCTGGGTGACAAGGTTGCCAGCCGTTTTGGTGAGCTACCGTTCCTGTTTAAAGTGCTGTGCGCCGACCAGCCACTCTCGATCCAGGTTCATCCGAATAAAAAAGCCTCTGAGATGGGCTTTGCGAAAGAGAACGCGGCCGGTATTCCGTTAGATGCCGCCGAGCGTAACTATAAAGATCCTAACCACAAGCCGGAGCTGGTCTTTGCGCTGACCCCCTTCCTGGCGATGAACGCGTTTCGCGAGTTCTCAGAAATTATCTCCCTGCTGCAGCCGGTGGCGGGTGCTAACAACGCTATCGCTCACTTCCTGGAAAACCCGAATGCAGAAGGCCTGAGCCAGCTTTTCGCCAGCCTGCTGAACATGCAGGGTGAAGAGAAATCTCACGCCCTGGCCGTGCTGAAAGCAGCACTGGACAGCCAGCACGGTGAGCCGTGGGATACCATCCGCCTGATTTCTGAATTCTACCGGACGACAGCGGCCTGTTCTCCCTCTGCTGCTGAACGTGGTGAAGCTGAACCCGGGCGAGGCGATGTTCCTGTTTGCTGAAACCCCGCACGCCTACCTGCAGGGCGTGGCGCTGGAGGTGATGGCCAACTCAGACAACGTACTGCGTGCAGGCCTGACGCCGAAATACATTGATATCCCTGAGCTGGTTGCCAACGTGAAGTTTGAGGCGAAGCCAGCGGATCACCTGCTGACTCAGCCTGTTAAACAGGGTGCGGAGCTGGACTTCCCAATCCCGGTGGATGATTTTGCCTTCTCACTGCATGACCTGAGCCCGGCAGAAACCGCCATCGCGCAGGAGAGCGCGGCAATCCTGTTCTGCGTTGAGGGTGAAGCAACGCTGCATAAAGGTGGCGAGCATCTGGTGCTTAAGCCAGGCGAATCGGCATTTGTAGCGGCAAACGAGTCGCCGGTGAGCGTGAGCGGTACCGGTCGTCTGGCGCGTGTTTTTAATAAGCTATAAGCACTTACTGAATTTTTTAACAACTCTTGCTAAGCTAGTTGAAGACTTTACATCACCGGGCGGTTTCTACCGCCTGGTTTCATTTTAGGGATAGTCGCAATGAAAAAATCGGTCGTAGCGGTAGGAGTGATTGTAGCGTTAGGCGTGGTCTGGACAGGTGCCTCCTGGTTTACCGGGAAACAGCTGGAAAGCCGTCTGGCTGAGATGGTGGCACAGGCTAACGGAGAGCTTAAGCGTGGTGCGCCGGAAGCAGGCGTGGAGCTTGCCTACCAGAATTATCAGCGTGGTGTCTTTACCAGTCATATGCAGGTGGTTGTCAAGCCTGTTGCCGGTAATGAAAATGGCTGGCTGAAACCGGGCCAAAGCGTGGTGCTGGATGAAGTGGTCAGCCACGGTCCGTTCCCGCTGGCACAGTTAACGTCTTTTAACCTGATCCCGTCGATGGCGTCCGTTCATACTGTACTGGTGAATAACGACTTAACCAAACCGCTGTTTGATCTGGCAAAGAATGAGTCACCTTTTGAGGTTAACACCCGCATCAGCTACGCCGGTGACACACGTTCCAGTATCGATCTGAAAGCACTGAACTACGAGAAAGATAACGAGAAAGTGACCTTTAGCGGGGGAATTTCAAGGTTGATGCTGACCGCGATGGAAATGTCTTCTCCCTGACCGGTGAAGCAGAGAGCGGCCTGATCAATGCCGTCAATGAATATGGTCAAAAGGTTCAGCTGACGTTCAATAATCTGAAAGCCGACGGCGACAGCAAGATGACCGATTTTAAAGAGCGTATCGGTAATCAGAAACTCTCTTTCGACAAGATTGCTATCGCGGTTGAAGGTAAAGAGATGGCCGTGCTGGAAGGCATGGAGGTGGACGGCAAATCCGACGTGTCTAAAGACGGTAAGAGCATCAATACCCAACTGGATTACGCCCTGAAGAGCCTGAAAGTGCAGAACCAGGATCTCGGGACCGGCAAACTGTCGCTGAAGATTGGCAATATCGACGGTCAGGCGTGGCATGAATTTAGCCAGAAATACAGCAAAGAGAGCCAGGCACTGCTGAGCAATGCCGCGCTGCAGCAGAATCCGGAAGTTTACCAGCAGCAGGCCATGGCGGTGCTGATGAACAACCTGCCAATCCTGCTGAAAGGCGAGCCAGTTATCACCGTGGCCCCGCTGAGCTGGAAAAACAGCAAAGGCGAAACCAACTTTAACCTGTCCCTGTTCCTGAAAGACCCTGCAACCGCAACGGGTGAACCTCAGACGCTGGCACAGGAAGTGGATCGCAGCGTGAAGTCACTCGACAGCAAGCTGACCATCCTGTGGATATGGCGACCGAGTTTATGACCCAGATTGCGAAGCTTGAAGGGTATGGCGATGAAGATGCCGGCAAGCTGGCGAGCCAGCAGGTGAAAGGCCTGGCGGCAATGGGCCAGATGTTCCGCATCACGAAGATGGAAGACAACACCATTTCCACCAGCCTGCAGTATGCCAACGGTCAGGTCACGCTGAACGGCGATAAAATGCCGCTGGAAGATTTTGTCGGGATGTTTGGTATGCCTGCCCTGGGGATGCCGGAACCGGCTGAACCTGCAGCGCCGGCCGTGCCTGAAGCACCCGCTGCACCACAGCAGTAATCATCAAAACCCCTCTCTGAGGGGTTTTTTATTACCGGTTGCAGGTACTCAGACTGGTGCCACGAAATACTATTTCACCGTCACTAACCGTGCCGACACAATCTGGTGCCCGGCCTGCACGTCTGCTTTTTCGATGCGCTGCATGATCCTGTCCGCCAGCGTGTAACCTATCTCCCGGGCAGGTGTGGTGGCCCAGACAATGGCAGATCGTCCAGCGCGTTTTCACCAACGTCGGCAAATGCCCCTAACGCCACCTGGTGGCCGAAGAAGGTTTCAACCCCACCCTCGCCGCTCTGACGCCCGGCGCGGATCAGGCCAAACCAGGCCCCCATCGCAATCACCTCGTTATAGCAAATCACGGCGCTTATCGTCGGGCTACTCCGTAATAACGCGTTTATCGCTTCCGCGGCTTTCTTCTGGCTGGATTCGCATTCCACCACCCATTCACTGTGGAACGGGAGGCCGTATTTAACCAGCGTCGCGCAGTAGCCGCCTACCCGCTCGGCTCGCGTCAGGGACGAGCTTTTTCCGCCAAGCCAGGCAATGCGCTGATGCCCACGATGAATGAGATGCTCCGTCAACATTTGTGCGGCCTGCATGTTGTCCGGTCGCAGGGTATCGGCTTCGTCCAGATAACTGGCGCGCGAGGCAAACACCAGCGGCACGCCTTTTTCGGCGGCGCGCTCGCACAAGTCATTACTCACACCCGACGCGCCGGCGACGATCACCCCGTCGACGCCTGCGTAAGGAGCATATCCAGACGGGAAAGGAGCTGATCGGCCTCGCGACCGCCGTGAAGCAAAAAGACCATCCGTCCCTGCGCTTCAAGCGCTTCGGTCAGGCCCGCGGTCAGTTCGGCATAAAAGGGAGAGGTCAGGTCACGCACAATCAAACCGATCACACCGCTTTGGCCGCCGCGCAGCGCTGATGCCTGGCGGTTACGTACAAAGCCCAGTTGCTCAACCGCCTCGTTAACCCGTTGCCCGGTCGCGGGAGAAATGCGTCCTTTCCCGCTGAGCACCAGTGAAACGGTGCTGACGGAAACCCCCGCCGCCAGCGCGACATCGTTGATGGTGATTTTTTTCGCTACAGCCATGTGTCGGCGTGACTCCCTGAAATGAGATCGGTAAAACGTTTTATCAATATGTAATCTTTATACTACCAGTCAAAAGCCTGAGAATGTGATTCAGAGCGCACTAAACTTTGATAAAACGTTTTATCTTCTCGCAGCATTGAAGCAGATAAACTGATTTTAACAATAAAGGAGTCGTTTTATGACGGCGAAAGCAGCACAAAAAATATCGCTGTGGGAATTTTTCCAGCAACTGGGTAAAACCTTTATGCTGCCCGTGGCACTCCTCTCGTTCTGCGGGATCATGCTCGGGATCGGCAGTTCGTTGAGCAGTAAGGACGTCATCACGCTGATCCCGTTCCTCGGGACACCTGTGCTGCAGGCGATCTTTATCTGGATGAGTAAAGTTGCTCCTTCGCCTTCAGCTTCCTGCCGGTGATGTTCTGTATTGCTATCCGCTGGGTCTGGCACGCGAGAACAAAGGCGTGGCCGCCTTTGCCGGGTTTGTCGGTTATGCGGTAATGAACCTTGCGGTGAACTTCTGGCTGACGGCAAAAGGCATTCTGCCCACCACCGATGCGCCGTGCTTAAAGCGAACAACATTCAGAGCGTTATCGGGATTCAGTCCATTGATACCGGGATCCTCGGTGCGGTGATCGCCGGGGTGATTATCTGGATGCTGCATGAGCGCTTCCACAATATCCGCCTGCCTGATGCGCTGCGTTCTTCGGGGGCACCCGCTTTGTACCCATTGTAACCCTTGTGGTCATGGGTCTGTTTGGCCTTATTATTCCGCTGATCTGGCCAGTCTTTGCGCTGGGGATTAACGGGATTGGCCGCATCATCAACGGTGCGGGCGATTTTGGTCCGATGATCTTCGGAACCGGCGAACGTCTGCTGCTGCCGTTTGGTCTGCAACATATTCTGGTGGCGTTGATCCGCTTTACCGAAGCGGGCGGCACAATGGAGGTGTGCGGACACGATGTGAGCGGTGCGCTGACCATCTTCCAGGCACAGCTGAGCTGCCGACCACGCACGGCTTCTCTGAAAGTGCGACCCGCTTCCTGTCACAGGGTAAAATGCCGGCCTTCCTCGGCGGCTTGCCGGGTGCGGCGCTGGCCATGTATCACTGTGCTCGTCCGGAAAACCGCCATAAAATTAAAGGGCTGCTGATTTCCGGGGTCATCGCCTGTGTCGTGGGCGGTACAACGGAGCCAATCGAATTCCTGTTCCTGTTTGTCGCGCCAGTGCTGTATCTCATCCACGCGGTACTGACCGGTCTGGGCTTCACCGTGATGGCGGTGCTGGGCGTCACCATCGGGAATACCGACGGCAACGTCATCGACTTTGTAGTGTTCGGGATCCTGCACGGGTTGTCGACCAAGTGGTACCTGGTACCGGTGGTCGCCGCTATCTGGTTCGCGGTGTACTACGGCATTTTCCGCTTCGCCATCACCCGCTTTAACCTCAAAACGCCTGGCCGGGATACCGATACCGCCAGCAGCGTTGAGCAGGCTGTTGCAGGTACCGTGGGTAAGTCCGGCTATAACACCCCTGCTATTCTGGCGGCGCTGGGCGGTGCGGATAACATCACCTCTCTGGATAACTGCATCACCCGACTGCGCCTGTCGGTAGCGGATATGTCGAAAGTGGACACGAATGCCCTGAAAGCCAACCGGGCGATCGGCGTGGTACAGTTAAATCAACATAATTTGCAGGTGGTTATCGGCCCGCAGGTTCAGTCAGTGAAAGATGAGCTGGCAACCCTGATGCGTACAGTGGAAGCCTGATGCCTCACCCCTCGCGCTGAGGGGTTTTTCTTTAAGGACTTGAGTCATGTTCGATTTTTCAACCGTCGTGGATCGACACGGCACCTGGTGCACGCAGTGGGACTATGTCGCCGACCGCTTTGGCGCGGCCGATCTGCTGCCTCACCATCTCCCGATATGGATTTCGCGACCGCGCCTGCATCACCGAAGCGCTGCACCAGCGTATTCATCACGGGGTGTTTGGCTACAGCCGCTGGAAAAATGAAGAGTTTCTCGCCGCTGTGGCGCACTGGTTCCGGCAGCGCTTTAGCAGCCACATTGATACCGAATCGCTCGTGTACGGGCCTTCCGTTATTTATATGGTGTCCGAACTGATTCGCCTCTGGTCAACTCCCGGCGACGGCGTGGTGGTCCATACCCCCGCTTACGATGCGTTCTATAAGGCCATCGAGGGGAATGCCCGCCAGGTGGTCGGCGTGGCGATGGAAAAACATGCCACGGGCTGGCAGGGAAATAGGGCCGCACTTGAGGCGGCGCTGGCAAAACCGGAAAACAAAATTTTGCTGCTGTGCAGCCCGCAAAATCCCACGGGTAAAGTCTGGACCCGTGAAGAGCTGAGTCACATGGCAGAACTGTGCGCCCGTTATGACGTGGCGGTGATCAGCGATGAAATTCATATGGACATGGTGTGGGGAGGCCGTCGCCATACGCCGTGGAATGAAGTGGCACGCGGCAAATGGGCACTTCTGAGCTCTGGTTCAAAAAGTTTTAACATACCGGCGCTCACCGGTGCCTGGGGGCTGATTGGCGATGAAGAGAGCCGTAACGGTTACCTCTGCGCATTAAAAGGTCGTGACGGGCTCTCTTCCCCTTCCGTACTGGCGCTGACGGCCCACATTGCTGCCTATCAGCAGGGAGAGCCATGGCTGGATGCACTGCGGGCGTATCTGGAGGAAAATCTGGCGTACATTGCCCACGAATTACACCGTGCGTTTCCGACGCTTAACTGGCAGCCACCCGAAGCCACGTATCTGGCCTGGATCGATTTACGCCCACTCAACCTTGACGACAAAATGCTACAAAAGGTCCTGATTGAGCAGCAAAAGGTCGCCATCATGCCGGGATACACCTACGGCCAAGAGGGTAACGGTTTTGTCCGTCTGAACGCGGGATGCCCGCGTAGCAAGCTTGAGCAAGGGGTTCAGCGGCTGATCGCTGGCATAACGACGCTCCTGTAATCAGATTGCGCAACGGAATATTCCCTTGCGCAAATAGCTTTTTACCTCGTTTTGTTTTTATAATATGACGCACTTTAACCAGAAAAGAGTGCGACCATGATTGATACACGCCTGCCACTAACTGATATTCACCGCCATCTTGACGGTAACATTCGTGCCCAAACCATCCTCGATCTTGGCCGCCAGTACAATCTCACGCTCCCTGCTCAAACGATTGAGACCCTAATCCCCCACGTTCAGGTCACCTCAAATGAACCGGATCTGGTCAGTTTCCTGAGCAAACTCGACTGGGGCGTGAAGATGCTGGCCTCGCTGGATGCCTGCCGCCGTGTTGCTTTCGAAAATATTGAAGATGCCGTCCGTAATGGCCTGCACTACGTTGAACTGCGCTTTTCGCCAGGCTATATGGCGATGACCCACAACCTGCCCGTTGCAGGCGTGGTTGAAGCGGTAATTGACGGCGTGCGCGAAGGGTGTAAAACCTTCGACGTTCAGGCTCGCCTGATTGGCATTATGAGCCGTACCTTCGGTGAAGCGGCCTGCCTGCAGGAGCTGGAAGGGTTACTGGCACATCGTGATGCGATCGCTGCCGTTGACCTGGCGGGGGATGAACTCGGCTTCCCGGGCAGTCTGTTCCTTTCTCATTTCAACCGCGCGCGTGACGCCGGCTGGCACATTACCGTGCATGCCGGTGAAGCGGCAGGCCCTGAAAGCATCTGGCAGGCCATCCGTGAGCTGGGTGCAGAGCGTATCGGTCATGGTGTCAAAGCCGTTGAAGATCGCGCCTGATGGATTTCCTTGCCGAGCAGCGTATTGGTATTGAATCGTGTCTGACGTCCAATATTCAGACCAGCACAGTGGCATCACTGGCGCATCACCCGCTGAAAACCTTCCTGGAGCACGGTGTTCTGGCCTCACTGAACACGGACGATCCGGCAGTACAGGGCGTGGATATTATTCATGAGTACACCGTCGCCGCACCGCAGGCTGGCCTGAGTCAGGATCAGATCCGCCAGGCGCAGATTAACGGCCTGGACATCGCCTTCCTGACGCCAGCAGAGAAACAGGCGCTGCGGGATAAGGTCGCCCGCGGCTAAGCCCGTTGCCGGGTGGGCGCTTCGCCTTACCCGGCTTTGCCAGAATCACGCCAGACAGAGCGTTGCGCGGTGTTTGGCTGATTCAATCCCCAGTTCAATCAATTCCATAATCTGAATCGCCTGGCTGGCCGGAACCGGGTTATCCCCCGTCCCGTTTAGCGCATCACGGACAGCGGCATAATACGCCGGATAGTTACCCGGGATCGTCAATAACGTTTCTTCAACCTCTCCTCGCCTTCCACCCGCGTCACAACCCCGTCCCGCATGTCATAGCCCCAGTCTTCCTGCGGCAAACGCTCGCCGTTTTTCAGGCGTTCTTCCTGAGGATCGAGACCAAACTTCACATAGCTCCCGCGCGTACCGTGAAGGATATAACGCGCTGATTCGGCGGCTGCCACCATTGTCCCGTGCAGTACAATACGCCGCTGCGGGTAACTCAAGATGGCATGAAAGTAGTCGGTGGTTTGCGCTCCGGGTCTGAGCTGGGCCAGATCGACCGTCATGCTGACCGGCAGGCCAAACAAATTTACGGCTGATCGAGAAGATGCGGCGCTAAATCGTACCAGATGCCGCTGCCCGGCCCGGCTTGCTCACGCCAGCGGTTTCGGACCTGAGGGCGGAACCGGTCAAAGTGCGATTCAAAAAAGAGGATTTCGCCCAGCTACCTTCATTAAGGAGCGCTTTTACCGTCAGGAAATCACTGTCCCAGCGGCGGTTATGAAATACCGAAAGCACTCTGCCAAAACTTTTTGCCAGCGCATCCAGTTCGCGTGCCTGTGACAACGTCACCGTGAAGGGTTTATCGACAATAACGTGCTTACCGGCCTCCAGTGCAGCCTTTGCCAGCGGAAAATGCGTGTCATTGGGGGTGGGAATGACGATCAGATCAATATTAGGGTCGTTAAAAAGATGCTTAGGTTCAGAAACAACCGGCACGGAGGGCCAGTCGGCATGCACTTTCGTGGCATCGCTACTGGAAACTGCCGCCAGCGCCATGCCCGGCGTCCCGGCAATCAGAGGCGCATGAAAAGTCTTGCTCGCGTACCCGTAACCAATAAGCCCGACGCGGATGCTATCACTCATAATGTTGCCCTCTTTTATGACTATCTTATTTCACACTGGCTACTCTGACGTTCTTACAGATTAATCATGTGCCATATGACGTAAAATAGCAGGCTATGCCGGTTGTTTTTGTTACATAGATTTAACGTTCTGATTTTGTTTAGGGGAACCGTTCCCAAAGCACTTGCCGCGGGGGAAAACGGCGCTGTAACATTTGCAACCTGTATTTATGGATAAATTACACGTACCAGTCATGACGTCAATTATTAATCGAATCATTGAATTAGCGGGATGGATTGTCCTTGGGGTATCGGTCATTTTGCTTGGCGTTGCCAGCCATATCGATAACTACCAGCCGCCGGAGCCTGTCACCGTCGCCCAACCTAAGTAACCGGTTACCGCAATAAAGAGTGACATAATATGTCAGTTACTTATTGCCAGCCCTGGTGAACACGGTTAACCTTCTCTTCCAGGCATCGTCTGATGCCTGTACTTTCAGCAAAGAAAACTCCTAATTTAGTCGCGTTATCTGAGTGGGCTGTTTACGTCTTTATTAATCCGTTTATTATTCGGACGAATTACCTTAACTGGTATTACTCACTTTTATATGGAAACTTATTAATATGACAGTTCAGGACTATTTATTAAAATTTCGCAAGATCAATTCGCTTGAGAGCCTGGAAAAACTGTTTGACCATCTGAACTACACGCTGTCGGATAATCAGGAAATCATCAATATGTATCGCGCCGCTGACCACCGCCGTGCGGAGCTGGTCTCCGGTGGCCGTTTGTTCAACGTCGGTGAAGTGCCTAAGTCTGTATGGCGCTACGTTTTATAAGAAAGTAGCCATCCGCGCGAAATGTTATATACTCTCCGCCCTGCAAACTGGCTGTACAACATTTCGCGCAGATTATGGGAGAGTTCATGACCGCAACGCCTGGAGAACGAATTGGAGGCTGGTTAATCGCCCCACTGGCATGGCTGCTGGTTGCCTTATTAAGCGCATCACTTGCGCTGCTGCTTTATACCACCGCACTGATTACACCTCATGCAATCCAGACCCTGATGTCGCAAAGTGTGCTTAATATTACGATGTGGTTTGTGTCGTTCGTTTTTGCGATCGGGATGTGGTACTACACGCTATGGCTGACCATTGCCTTCTTTAAGCGCCGTAAGGGTGTCCCTAAACACTACATTATCTGGCTGCTGATTTCGGTCCTGCTGGCGGTGAAAGCCTTTGCTTTTTCGCCAGTTTCTGATGCCCTGGCCGTTCGCCAGCTGCTTTTTCCGTTACTGGCTGCGGCGCTGCTGGTGCCCTATTTCAAGCGTTCGACGCGGGTGAAGAACACCTTTGTGAACCCGTAATAACCTTACAGATAACCTGTTGTCGCCTGCGGTGGTTTGTCCGATAATAGGCGGCTTTTTTATTTCAGGCTAAATAATGACCGATTACTTACTGCTCTTTGTCGGCACTGTGCTGGTTAACAACTTCGTCCTGGTGAAGTTCCTTGGCCTGTGTCCATTTATGGGGGTTTCCAAAAAGCTGGAAACTGCGATGGGCATGGGGCTGGCAACCACCTTCGTGATGACGATGGCGTCTATCTGCGCGTGGTTGATTGATAACTGGATCCTCATCCCGCTGGATTTAATCTATCTGCGTACGCTGTCCTTTATTCTGGTCATCGCGGTGGTAGTGCAATTCACAGAAATGGTGGTGCGTAAAACCAGCCCGGCTCTCTATCGCCTGCTGGGTATCTTCCTGCCGCTGATTACCACCAACTGTGCAGTACTTGGCGTGGCGCTGCTGAACATCAACCTTGGGCATAATTTCATGCAATCGGCGCTGTACGGTTTTTCTGCCGCCGTCGGTTTCTCTCTGGTGATGGTGCTGTTCGCCTCGATTCGCGAGCGCCTGGCAGCAGCGGATATCCCTGCGCCATTCCGCGGTAACGCGATCGCCCTGGTGACAGCAGGTTTAATGTCTCTGGCCTTTATGGGCTTTAGTGGTCTGGTGAAGTTGTAATGAGTACTGTCTGGATAGCCATCACCTCTATCAGCGTGCTGGGGTTGGTGTTTGGCTTATTCTGGGTTACGCCTCCCGCCGTTTCGCGGTAGAGGACGATCCTGTTGTAGAAAAATCGATGAGCTTCTGCCGCAAAGCCAGTGCGGGCAGTGTGGCTATCCTGGCTGCCGCCCCTATGCCGAAGCGGTAGGCGTGCAGGGTGAAAAAATTAACCGCTGCGCACCCGGCGGTGAAGCGGTAATGCTGAAAATAGCCGCCCTGCTTAACGTTGACCCGCAACCTGTTGACGGCGATGAAGATGTGCAGGAGCCGGTTCGCGCCCTCGCCGTGATTGACGAAGCGAACTGCATCGGCTGCACAAAATGCATTCAGGCATGCCCTGTCGACGCCATCGTTGGCGCAACGCGCGCCATGCACACCGTCGTGGCGGATCTGTGCACCGGCTGTAACCTCTGCGTGGCACCCTGCCCGACGCAATGTATCGCGTTGCGCCCGGTTGAACCGACTACCGAAAGCTGGAAGGGGGATCTTCAAACCATTCCGGTTCGCATCATTCCTGTGGAACAACATGCTTAAGTTATTTTCTGCTTTCAGAAAAGAGAAGATTTGGGACTTTGACGGTGGTATCCATCCACCTGAAATGAAAACCCAGTCCAACGGCACGCCGCTGCGCCAAATTCCGCTGGCGTCCCGTTACGTCATGCCGCTGAAACAGCATATCGGTGCTGAGGGTGAACTGTGCGTGAAAGAAGGCGATACCGTCCTTCGCGGCCAGCCGTTAACGTTCGGTCGCGGACGTATGCTGCCGGTCCACGCTCCGACGTCCGGTACAGTGGTGGCGATCGCCCCCCATACCGTAGCACACCCCTCTGCGCTCTCCGAACTGAGCATCATTATTGAAGCCGACGGAGAAGACCGCTGGATAGACCGTGACGGCTGGAGCGACTACCGCAACCGGAGCCGCGAAGCGCTTATCGAGCGTATTCATCAATTCGGCGTTGCCGGCCTGGGCGGCGCAGGGTTCCCTACCGGCGTCAAACTGCACGGCGGCGGCGATAAAATTCAGACCCTGATCATCAATGCAGCAGAATGTGAACCCTACATCACCGCCGACGATCGTCTGATGCAGGACTGCGCCACGCAGGTCGTGGAAGGGATCCGCATTCTTGCCCATATTCTGCAGCCGCGCGAAGTGCTGATTGGCATTGAAGATAACAAGCCACAGGCTATTTCGATGCTGCGCGCCGTCCTCAACGGCAGCCACGATATCGGCCTGCGCGTTATCCCAACCAAGTACCCCTCTGGCGGCGCCAAACAGCTGACGCAAATTCTGACCGGCAAGCAGGTTCCGCATGGCGGACGCTCTTCGGACATCGGGGTGCTGATGCAAAACGTCGGGACAGCCTACGCCGTGAAACGTGCGGTGGTGGACGGTGAACCGCTGACCGAGCGCGTGGTTACGCTGACCGGTGAATCTGTCGCGCGTCCGGGCAACGTCTGGGCGCGTCTTGGGTACGCCGGTTCGTCATCTGCTGGAACAGGCTGATTTTTGCCCGGCCAGCGACCAGATGGTGATCATGGGTGGCCCGCCTGATGGGCGTTTACCCTGCCGTGGTCGATGTCCCGGTAGTAAAAATCACAAACTGCCTGCTTGCCCCCTCCCCGACCGAAATGGGTGAAGAGCAGGAGGAGAAAGGCTGTATCCGCTGCAGCGCCTGTGCCGATGCCTGCCCGGCGGATTTACTTCCGCAACAGTTGTACTGGTACAGCAAAGGTCAGCTGCACGATAAAGCGCAGGCCCATAACCTGGCCGACTGCATCGAATGCGGTGCCTGCGCCTGGGTCTGCCCAAGTAACATTCCTCTGGTGCAGTACTTCCGCCAGGAGAAGGCCGAGATTTATGCCATCTCCATGGAAGAGAAACGCGCTGCCGAAGCGAAAGCGCGTTTTGAAGCGCGTCAGGCGCGTCTGGAACGTGAAAAACTGGCCCGTCAGGCGCGTCACAAACAGGCCGCAGTTCAGCCGGCGAAAAAGACCAGGATGCGATTAATGCCGCACTGGCACGCGTACGGGAGAAAAAAGCGACGGCAGCCCAGACCGTGGTGATCCCGGCCGGTGAAAAACCGGATAACAGCGAAGCGATTGCCGCCCGCGAAGCGCGTAAAGCGGCTGCGCGCGCCCGTCAGGCAGAAAAAGCACAGACAGCCTCCTCTGACGCTGAGATCGATCCGCGTAAAGCCGCCGTTGAAGCCGCCATTGCCCGCGCCAAAGCCCGTAAGGCCGGCGAACAAAACGTGGTGGTTGAGCAAGAAGTGGAGGCCGTAGATCCCCGTAAAGCGGCTGTTGAAGCGGCGATCGCGCGCGCTAAAGCGCGCAAAGCAGCGGCGCAGACTGAA
>ENA-OQHY01000550-OQHY01000550.1-human-gut-metagenome-genome-assembly--contig:-NODE-550-length-20843-cov-4.315843_pt1 | contig 20843 bp, 28 predicted proteins | sample MGYA00242570_ERZ504733 | MGnify/ENA primary metagenome ERZ504733 (study PRJEB26092, sample SAMD00036219) | human gut metagenome | host: Homo sapiens | study: EMG produced TPA metagenomics assembly of... | reverse complement strand
TTCGACTTACCTATTTTTGTCTCCGTTAATTTTTCTGCCGTAACAGCACCCATTCTCCCTGATGTGTAACCTCTAACACTTCAAGACCGGCTGCTTTTACCGCATTTACAACAGTTTCTTCTTTGTCATCAATGATACCGGATGTAATATAAATTCCACCTTTTTTCATCTGATTTAAGATAACCGGAGTCAGTGGAACTAATACATCTGCTAAAATATTAGCAACTACGATATCATATTTTTCATAGCCAACTTATCCTGTACTTCTTTATCATCAATGATATTTCCAATCATCATGTCAAAAGCTTCTACCGGAATCTCATTTGCCTCTTTATTTTCTTCTACTGCCGGAACTGCACAAGGATCAAGGTCTGTTCCGACTGCATGTTTTGCTCCTAATTTCAATGCTACAATCGATAAAATTCCGCTTCCTGTTCCGACATCAAGCAGTTCTGTCTCGCTGTCACATATTTCTTTAACTGACGGATACAAAGCTGTGTGGTCTCATGCATACCTGTTCCAAACGCTGTACCTGGGTCAATATGGATAATCATTCGGTCTTTATCTTCTTCTTTTACTTCTTCCCAGGATGGAATAATCAAGATATCATCTACATAAAACTGCTTGAAATACTGTTTCCAGTTGTTAATCCAGTCTTTGTCTTCGGTCTGGGAAAGTGTAATCATTCCGGAACCGATGTCTACAAACATTCTTAACTCTTCTAATTCTGCCTTTACTTTTTCAAGCATTGCATTGACATCTTCATCCTCATCCAGATAAAAATTCAGATATGCAACTCCATCATCTTCCGGCATATCCGGAAGAATATCTACAAACATCTGCTTTTTATCCTGTTCGGATAACGGCTGTTTGTCCTGAATTTCCGCACCTTCAAGCCCGATGTCCGCAAGGGTGGAAATGACAATATCTTCTACTTCTTCTCTGATTTCCAAAGTAATTTTATTCCACTTCATAGTTATGTCTTTCCTTTCTTTATCTATACTCTTTTATACAAACATAAATACAATCGTTATTGTCACTACCGATAATACAGTCGACAAGATAATTCCCTCTGATATCGTATGTGCATCTTTATTATACTGTTCTGCTAACATAACCGGCATATTTCCGGTTGGAAGAGCCAACATTAAAATAATGGTTGCACGCATAATATAATCCGGAAGAATTGGTTTTAACAAAATTGCAATTAAAACCGGTAAGACCAGAAACCGCAATAATTCAAATAGCATAAGCTTTCGATTTTCAATTATTTTTTTCGGATTTAACCCCACTACAGATGCTCCGATTACCATCATAGAAAGAAACGTACAGGCATTTCCACAGTAAGTTACGATATTCTGAAGCGTCTCCGGAACGGTAAGCTGAAACCAATAAATCAAAAATGCAAAAATGCAACAGACAAAACCGGGTGTAAAAATATCTGTCCAGGACTGTTTTTATCTCCTTCTGTTCCCTTTCTTACCAATGCAATCCCAAATGTAAAGATAAAAATATTATACAGGAAATTAAAAATCACCACATACAAAATTGATTTATGTCCAAGAATTGCGAGTGATACCGGAAATCCGATAAATCCAACATTTCCAAACGTACTCATCAAAACATATGCTTCTTTTTCCTTCGTCTGTACCCGAAAAATCTTTACAAATGCATAACCAAACACAATCAACAGAACATAATACACAATACCAATTCCCGTTACAATCCCTACATTTTTTCTGGAAATATCTGACATATCCTGAAACACACTTGCAAGAATCATTGCAGGGCAGCAGATGTTTACAACAATTGCTGATAAATCCTTCATCACCATTTCTGATACAAACTTCCTTTTATACATGAAATATCCAAGTATAATCAGCGCAAATATCATCACCATCTGCTTTAGAACTACTATGCTGCCCATTTTCTCATAAACTCTCCCACTTTATCTATTTAACATTCCTATTATAAGGGAAATTTTTTTAGATTGCAACGAAAAAAAGAGAAGAAAAAATGTGAAACAATCACAAATTTTCTTCTCTTTTTACTAATCTTCAAATGTTTCTTTAATGGTTTCTTTGAATTTTTCCCATCCGCCTTTTTTCTTCTTTTCCGGAGTTTCTTCTTTTTCTTCTTTTGGACGATTTCCGCAGGCGGCATCGAATTTACGAAGTGCTTCTTTTGCCTCTTCATTTAACTTAGTTGGTACCTGAACAACCAGTGTAACATAATGGTCACCACGTACGTTTTTATTTCTAAGGGACGGTACACCTTTTCCTTTTAAGCGGACTTTGGTATCGGTCTGCGTTCCGGGTTTGACATCGTACATAACGTCTCCGTCTACCGTACTGATGCGGACTTCTCCACCGAGTGCTGCCTGTGCATAAGTAATTGGTGCAGTAGAAAAGATATTCATATCCTGTCTCTGGAAATCGGATGACGAGCTACCATAACTTCTACAAGCAAATCTCCTCTTTGGTCCTCCGTTTGTTCCCGGTTCACCTTTATCACGGATACGGATACTCTGTCCATTGTCAATACCTGCCGGAATACTTACCTGAATCTTCTTATGTTTGGACACATATCCTGTACCATGCAATCGGTACATTTATCTTTAATGATTTTACCGGTTCCCTGACAATCCGGACAAGTCTGAACATTCCGAACCATTCCGAACATAGACTGCTGTGTATAAACAACCTGACCTTCTCCATGACATTTTGGACAGGTCTCCGGCTGTGTTCCAGGTCTTGCACCTGTTCCATGACAGGTTTCACAGGTTTCTTTTAAATTTAAATCCAGTTCTTTTTCACATCCAAAGACTGCCTCTTCAAATGTAACACGAACTCCGGCTCTGACATTTGCGCCCTTCATTGGACCATTATTCGCTCTTCTACGACCACCGCCGCCGAATAAATCTCCAAAAATATCTCCAAAAATGTCACCCATATCTGCGCCGTCAAATCCGCTGAAGCCACCATATCCGCCGGCTCCGCCACCGCCATTTTCAAATGCAGCATGTCCAAACTGGTCATACTGTTTTCTCTTTTCTGCATCACTTAATACTGCATAAGCTTCGGAAGCTTCTTTAAATTTTTCTCTGCTTCTTTATCATCCTGGGTTTACTCTGGATGATATTTTTTTGCCAGCTTACGATATGCATCTTTTTATGGTAGAATCATCTGCGCCTCTGTCGACACCAAGCACCTCATAATAATCTCTCTTATCCGCCATTGGTTTTAATCCTTTCTATACACACATTTAGCATGGAGCGCCTGTCAGCACCCCATGCCCCATATCTTTTATTTACTGACAATTTTATACTTCTCTGTAATCTCCGTCAACTACATCATCGCCATAAGCTTCATTTGCTCCTGCGCCTGCACCTGCCTCTGGTCCCGGACCTGCCTGAGCACCTGCTGCTCCCTGTGCACCTTCGTACATTTTAGCAAAGAGTTTCTGTGCACTCTGCATCAGTTTTTCTTTACCTGCTTTGATGTCAGCAATCTGGGCATCTGTAATCTCATCGGTGTTTGCACAGCCATTCAGGATTTCTTTTAATGCATTTTAAGTCAGCTTTCTACTGCTGTTTTATCATTTGCATCTAATTTATCGCCAGCTTCTTCCATTGCTTTTTCTGTCTGAATACCATAGCGTCTGCATCATTCTTTGTATCAACTGCTTCTTTACGTTTTTATCCTGAGCTTCGAACTCAGCGGCTTCTCTGACTGCTTTATCGATTTCATCATCAGACATATTTGAACCAGCTGTAATTGTGATGTGCTGTTCTTTTCCTGTTCCAAGGTCTTTTGCGGAAACATTTACAATACCGTTTGCATCAATATCGAATGTAACTTCAATTTGCGGAACACCTCTTCTTGCTGGCGGGATTCCATCCAGACGGAACTGACCAAGGGATTTGTTATCTCTTGCGAACTGTCTTTCACCCTGAACTACGTTGATATCTACTGCTGTCTGGTTATCTGCTGCTGTAGAAGAAAATCTGGCTCTTCTTTGTAGGAATGGTTGTATTTCTCTCAATCAGTCTTGTTGCGATACCACCCATTGTCTCGATGGACAGTGACAGTGGAGTAACATCCAGAAGAAGGATATCACCTGCGCCTGCATCTCCGGCAAGTTTACCACCCTGCACAGATGCACCAAGTGCAACACATTCATCCGGGTTTAAGCTCTTGCTTGGTTCTTTTCCTGTTAAGGCTTTTACTTTATCCTGTACAGCCGGGATACGTGTAGAACCACCAACTAACAGTACCTGACCCAATTCAGAAGCATTGATTCCTGCATCAGATAATGCACGGCGAACCGGTTCTGCTGTTCTTTCTACAAGGTCATGTGTTAATTCATCAAATTTTGCTCTTGTCAGGTTCATATCGAAGTGCAGAGGTCCATTTGCATTCATGCTGATGAATGGCAGGTTGATATTTGTTGTTGTTGCAGAAGAAAGTTCTTTTTTCGCTTTTTCTGCTGCTTCTTTGATTCTCTGCATTGCCATTTTATCTGCGGAAAGGTCTACACCTTCTGCTTTCTTAAATTCAGAAATCATGTAATCTGCAACCTTCTGGTCAAAGTCATCACCACCAAGGCGGTTATCACCAGCTGTAGATAATACTTCGATAACACCGTCACCGATTTCAATAACGGAAACATCAAATGTACCACCACCTAAGTCGTATACCATGATTTTCTGTTCTTTTTCGTTATCCAGACCGTAAGCAAGTGCTGCTGCTGTAGGCTCGTTGATGATACGTTTTACATCAAGACCTGCGATTTTACCGGCATCTTTTGTTGCCTGACGCTGTGCGTCATTGAAATATGCCGGAACTGTGATAACAGCTTCTGTTACTTTTTCACCAAGGTAGTTTTCTGCATCACCTTTCAGTTTCTGAAGAATCATTGCGGAAATTTCCTGTGGAGAATATTTCTTATCATCAATTGTTACTCTGTAATCTGTACCCATGTGTCTCTTGATAGAAGAGATTGTTTTGTCAGCATTTGTAACTGCCTGACGTTTTGCCGGCTCACCGACTAATCTTTCACCTGTTTTTGTAAATGCCACAACAGATGGTGTTGTTCTTGCACCTTCCGCATTTGCGATAACGGTTGGCTGTCCACCTTCCATAACACCTACACAGCTATTTGTTGTACCTAAGTCAATACCAATAATCTTGCTCATGATTTTTTCCTCCTATATCAATTCCAAGTTTTCTATCAATTATAAGATGAAATCTGATCTTAAAAATCAGATATAATTGATTAATTTGCTACTTTTACCATGCTGTGTCTTACGACATGGTCTTTATAGAGATATCCTTTCTGGAACTCTTCTACTACTACATTCTCTCCGGCTTCTTCATCTTCCACATGCATTACTGCGTTGTGGTAATCCGGATTAAATTCTTCTCCGACTGCATCAATGGCTTTGACACCCATTTCTTCAAATACAGTCATCATCTGTTTGTAAATCTTTGTCATTCCGTCTGCAAACGGACTGTCTTTTTCTTCTTCCGGAACTGCTGCAAGACCTCTTTCAAAGTTATCTACAACCGGAAGAATCTTTTCAATGATTTCTCTTGCACCGATTTCATACATGGAAGCTTTTTCTTTCTCGGTACGTTTTCTGAAATTATCAAATTCTGCCATCTGACGTTTTACACGGTCAGTCAGCTCTTCGATTTTTTCATCTTTTTTATCTTTTTTCTTTTTGAAAAATCCTTTCTTTTCTTCAGATTTTTCTTCTGTTTCTGCTTCTTCAGAATTTTCTTCTGCTTCACAGCTTTCTTCTGTAACTTCTTCGGTTTCTTCTGTTTCTGTCTCGGCTGTTACATCATCGTTTTTATCATCATATAATTCTTTTTCTTCTGACACGAATCCATTCCGCCTTTCTATGTTTTCTTAAATATATGGTCTAATTGTGTTTTCAGCGTTTTCAGATTATCTACTACATTTTCATAATCCATTCTCTTCGGTCCGATGATTCCGATTGTTCCCTGCATGCCCTCACCCAAGTCGTAAGTCGCAGTCACTACACTGCAATCTCTCATGGTTTGTACCGGACTTTCATTTCCAATATAAACCTGAATTCCTGTGTTTTCTTCTGAACTCATCGAATCTTTTACTAAATCCGCAAGCGCATGTTTTTCTTCAAATGCTGAAATCAATTCACTGGCTTTTGAGGTATCTGCCAGTTCCGGGTACTTGAAAATGTTTGTCGCACCGCTTGTATAGATTTCAACCTCATCTTTGTCTTCTGCAATCGCCTGAGCTACCGCATCAATCACACTGCCAACCACTTCACTGTGGATACCGGCTTGTTCTTTCATCCGGGTTATCATGCTCAGATTGATTTCTTCGATTGTAAGACCATTTAACTGCGTATTTAAAAGCAGATTTAATTTTAAAACTGTTTCATCACTCATAGGCTCCTGTAAATCAATCATCTGATTCTTTACCAGATTGCTGTCGGTTACTAAAACCGCAAGCAGTTGATTGTCACCCACTTTAGAGAGCTGAATGAATTTAAGTTTGTTTCTGTGATAGGTCGGACCGGAAATCATTGTGGCATAATTTGTATTTATTGCAAGTACTTTTGCTACCTGCTGTAATACTTTTTCCATTTTATCGGTCTTTTCTATCATCAAATCTTTTATTTCCGAAACTTCTTTTTCTTTTTCCTTCATCAGTTCATCGACATATAACCGATATCCTTTATCAGAAGGAATTCTTCCGGCCGATGTATGCGGCTGAAGAATGTAACCCAGTTCTTCCAGGTCTGACATTTCATTTCGGATGGTTGCAGAACTGAGATTCAGGTCTGTGTATTTTGATATCGTTCTTGAACCAACCGGTTCTCCGGTATCAAGGTAGGTCTGGATTATGGCTTTTAAAATTTTTCGTTTTCGCTCATCCAATTCACTTTCCATTTTAATCTCCTTTCTGCTTCTTTTTTAATTGTTAGCACTCGTCGTAGTGGAGTGCTAACATCTATGCTCTTAAGATAGCACTCTGCCTTTTGTTTGTCAACACCTTTTCCCGGTTTTTCTATGAAGAAATTGTGAAAAAGTATAAACCGTTTTTCTTTCTGAAAAGGAATCTGACTTTTCTTTTTTATTGCATTCTACTGTTTCAAAGGCGCTATAGCCGTATGGTAGGATTCTGCCATTTCGATACGACCATTTAGTAGCATTTTCTCAGAGGTGATGAATCATGAAATATCAGAGACTGGAGGATCTGCGCACGGACCGCGATCTGACGATCCGCCAGGTTGCCGACTATCTCGGCTGCAACCGCGATGTGTATACCCGATATGAAAAAGGCGTCCGGCAGCTGCCGATCTCCATTGCCATCCGTCTGGCGGAGCTGTATCAGGTCAGTCTGGATTATCTGGTCGGCATCAGCGATGAGAAGCGGCCGTATGGATCCTGACTTTCCGGTGTCTCCGCCGCAGCAAAAGCAGGAGGACAGTTTTTCTTCTCCCTGTCCTCCCTGTTTTGCTTTTTCGTTTACAGATTCTGCAGATATTCCATCATCCGCGTTTCGCTGAGTTTCCATCCGTCCGGCTCCCCGCAGAGATACAGCGTAAAATGCCCGCACGGGACTCCGTTTTCCAGGTGGATGCCGGTATACAGTTCTACAATGAGGAGTTCTTCTGCTTTTTCTTCATATATATTAGTGATCTGATAGATGCGCTCTCCCTTTTCGTCCACCGGCCATTCTTTCTTCAGCACATCCCTCAGACGGCTCTCCCGCCCCTGCGCTTCGCATTCTTCCTCCCGGCTGATCATTTTTTCAAACGCTTCCGGCGTCTCCATCCGTTCCACTATATTCTGGACAAAATCTTCTATTTCTATTCTTTCTGCTTTTCCCATTCGTTCCCCCATTTCTGCCGTACATATTTTTCTGTTTTCTGCACAGGCTGTCTTCACCCGCCGTTTCTCTCTCCCGCCCCATTCTCCAATTTGCGACCATATGATCTGATTTAACTTTGTTCATCCAACCGTTTGGTAGTATGGGTTTGAATCTGAAAGGATGGTACAACGTATGAAATACCAGAGAATTGAAGATATGCGGATCGATCAGGATCTCACCATCAAAGAGATTTCTGCCCTGCTCGAATGCAACCGCGACGTCTATTCCCGCTACGAAAAAGGAATCCGCGACATCCCGATCGACTATGTGATCCGGCTTGCACGGTTCTATGACTGCTCGGTCGACTATCTGCTGAGTGTCTCCAGTAAAAAGAGAAAATTCGGCGATTAATTTTTTTATTGTTGTCTTTTTTATTTTTGTGTTTTTCGTTTTGATACGACCGTTTGGTCGTATTTTATATTATAATGGTATTCTTATTTTGCGTCAATTCTGAACAAGAAGGAATCAAAATCGGACGCAAAAAAGCGTGCCGGAAAGTTTTCTGTCGCTTTTCCGGCACGCTTTTTTTCATGCTCTTTTCTTCTTTTTTATTCTTCCATGTCATCCAGGCTCTTCTTCAGTGTGATCATTTTGTCACGCAGCTCGGCGGCCATTTCGAAGTTGAGTTCGGCGGCAGCGGCTTTCATCTGTTTCTGTACCTGGCCGATCAGTTTTTCCAGTTCTTCGCGGCTCATGGACTCCGGGTCTTTTTCCATCTTTTCTTCTGTCTTTGCCACTTCTTTCGAAATGCTGATGAGATCACGGACGGCTTTTTTGATGGTGGTCGGAGTGATGCCGTGTTCTTTGTTGTAGGCTTCCTGCAGGGCACGGCGGCGCTTCGTCTCGTCGATCGCGAGGCGCATGGAATCGGTCATCACATCGGCGTACATGATAACATGGCCCTCGCTGTTTCGCGCGGCACGGCCGATGGTCTGGATCAGGGAGGTTTCGGAACGCAGGAAACCTTCTTTATCGGCATCCAGGATCGCCACGAGTGTGATTTCCGGGATGTCGAGGCCCTCACGCAGAAGGTTGATGCCGACGAGCACATCGAAGACATCGAGACGCATATCACGGATGATCTCGGTCCGTTCCAGGGTGTCGATATCGGAGTGCAGGTAGCGCACGCGGATGCCGGCCTCTTTCATATAGTCGGTCAGATCCTCTGCCATACGCTTCGTCAGCGTCGTCACGAGAACTTTGTTGTGTTTTTCAGTTTCTTTCTTTACTTCCGAAATCAGATCGTCGATCTGTCCCTCCACCGGGCGCACCTCGACATCCGGGTCGAGAAGGCCGGTCGGACGATGATCTGTTCAGCGCGCAGCAGCTCGTGGTCTGCCTCGTAGTCGCCCGGCGTGGCAGATACGAAGAGGATCTGATCGATCCGGTCCTCGAACTCGCCGAAGTTCAACGGGCGGTTGTCTTTTGCGGACGGCAGACGGAATCCATAGTCCACCAGCGTCGATTTCCGCGACTGGTCGCCGGCATACATGCTGCGGATCTGCGGAACAGTCTTATGCGACTCATCCACGATGATGAGGAAATCATCTCCGAAATAGTCCATCAGTGTGTAGGGCGGCTCGCCTGGCTTTAATCCGGAGAGGTAACGCGAATAGTTTTCGATGCCGGAACAGATGCCGGTTTCTTTGAGCATCTCAATATCGAAATTGGTCCGCTCCTCGATGCGCTGGGCCTCGATCAGTTTTCCCTCGTGCTTGAAGAACTTCACCTGCTCTTCCATATCCTTTTCAATCTCGCCTGTTGCTTTCAGGATCGTGTCCATCGGCACAACGTAGTGGGAGGCAGGAAAGATTGCGATGTGGTTCAGTTCACATAAGATTTCACCCGTCAGCGTATCGATCTGCACCAGACGGTCAATCTCATCCCCGAAGAACTCGACGCGCACCGCCTTGTCCGTCTCCTCCGCCGGAAAAATCTCCAATACATCACCGCGCACGCGGAACGTACCGCGGTGGAAATCCATATCATTCCGGTCATACTGAATATCAATCAACTGCCGGATCACATCGTCCCGGTCCTTCTCCATTCCCGGGCGGAGCGAAATAATCATCTCCATGTAGTCCTTCGGGCTTCCGATTCCATAGATACACGAAACACTGGAAACCACAATGACATCGTTCCGCTCACTCAGTGCAGAAGTCGCGGAAAGCCGCAGCTTATCAATCTCATCGTTCCGCGCAGAGTCCTTCGCAATATACGTATCCGAAGACGGCACGTAAGCCTCCGGCTGGTAGTAGTCGTAGTAGGAGACAAAGTATTCGACGCTGTTTTCCGGGAAATATTCTTTGAATTCTCCGTAAAGCTGCGCCGCCAACGTCTTATTGTGCGCAATAATCAAAGTCGGCTTGTTCAACTGCTGGATCACATTCGCCATCGTAAAAGTCTTGCCAGAGCCCGTAACCCCTAGTAAAGTCTGGCATTGGTTGCCTTCCCGGAACCCTTTGACAAGGGTTTCGATTGCCTGCGGCTGGTCTCCGGTCGGCTGATAATCTGACACTAATTTAAACTTTTTCTGTTCGTTTTCCACTTCAATACCTCCCGATACGACTAGTATCAACCAGAAAATTCGTGTAATTTGAGGTCAAAATTCGTGTAATGGCCTTTATTTTTTTTAGTCAAAATGGCAATTACACGAATAAAGTCACTAAAAATATTTTTTTTGACTGGGCGTCACTTACCATAACGCCCAGTCATTCTTCAAAACAGAATAGCACAAAACAACATAATTATAAAGGTACAATCCTAAATTTTCTTTGTCAGCTTATGCATCTGATTGTATAAATATTCAATTCTTGCTTGCGAACATCTGTTCTTTTCTCATTGTAGCAAAAAAGAAATATAAACACAAGACCAATCTATAATTACTACTATGTTTTTAACAAAATAAAAAACCGCCTGCGTGAAAAGCAAACGGTTCTCTATCTCTATAACATTTCATTTTTTCCTTCTGCCTGCAAAAAGTTCTCTACTCTATTAAGAAATTCTTTTGCATTGCAAATCTGATTTTCCGAGTCCTCTTTTGATGCAATAAAGAAATCTGAGTAGTCACATTTTTCTCTAATGCGGTATGCACTGTCTATCAGTTTATATGTACCCCTATCGAACTTTCCTCCATGCACATAAACCTGATTAAAATGAGCAATTACAGAACTATGCTTCGAAGCATCAAAGCCTCCCAGAATATTTACCGCCCTAATCGCGTGAAAGATTGCATAATATGATCTGTTTATCGCAACCTTATAAAATCCTGACCGGTGATTGCTTACAGTCGCTTCCATATCTTCTTTGGCACGAGCGAAGCGATATTCTGAAAGAGTTTTTACATCAAGCTGCATACAGAACCACTCCTTCCTCGGACACATTTCTATAAAATGGAGAAATTGTCATCCACGTCATATATTCTTGGTAACTGACATCAATAATTGAAAAAACCTTAAAATACTTTATCGAAATATCCGTTGAAACATCGCTCAGTTTATCTTCAAACATCCTTAATTCCTGATCAGTTCCATCCACAAGAACCATAATATCTATATCCGACTCATCGGTAGCTGTTCCACGTGCAACAGACCCATATAAAATTACTGCTTTCAGTTTTTCTTGATATACTTTCTGTAACATATCTGCCAATTCCGTCAATATCTTTTTCAATTCTATATCCTGCAATTTTTCCATCCGTCTGCCCCACCTTTCCTAATTATTCTTAATAACATTATAACCAACTTGCTGCAAAAAAACAATGCACACAGTATTTTCATTTTTTGACCTGTTATCAGACCACTATAATCATTTAACATTTCTAAAAATATATAAACTTATTTCTCCAAAAAGAAGAGATAGCCTAAGCTACCTCTTCCTCCAAATACCATTCTGCAATATCATCCATCTCTGTCACATCCGAATAATCGTACACAATGATTACCGGCGCAGCTTCCTCTTTGCTTTCCTGCTCTGCATCATCTTCTACTATAACAATCTCCTGAAACATGTTTTTCAGCATTTCCGCATCTGTGTGATCATAGGGATGAACCTCCTCAATAAACGACTGAATCTCCTGAACACAATCTGCAATAATCGCCTGTATATCCGTATAAGTGTCCACCGTAATGATTGATTTTGAATGCCCCAGCGCAGCGGCTACCGCTTTCTGGTTTATATCATTCTTCATTAGAAGCGTTGCGTATGTATGTCTAAACATATGTGGCGTTATATTCCTTTCAATTCCCACCAGTTTCGTATATTTTTTCAGCATCAAGCGCATTGATTGCTCCGTAAATCTATTTCCTCTTCTATTCACAAAAAAGTATCCGCTCTTCTTGATTGCCTGTACATTTTCGGCATAATATTTTTTCAAGGTTTCTAGGACTGAAGTGTTACTAATCTGGACATATCTCTCTTTTCCCCCCTTTCCCATGAGCCTTATCAATCCTGTATTCAAATTAATGCTATCTTCGCGAATGTTTGAGATCTCATATACTCTTGCCCCTGTTGCAAAAAAGGTTTCCACCACCGCTATATCTCGTAACCGGAATTTATACGCAGATTTATCAGACTCATCCAAACACTTATACATATAATTCAAGATTTGCTCAATTTCCTCTCTGGGAATTGTACGTGGGAGGATTACTGTTTCCTTAAATTTAACCTTTATTTTTCTCAATGGATTTTCTGCAATGATTTCTTCCTCTTCCAAATAATTATAATATGCTTTGATTGATGCAATTTTCCGCTTTACTGTTTTGTGCTTATATTTTTTATGCAGACCCGTGATATATTCTTCTATTTTTTCTTTCCCAGGCTCCACACATGCAACAAATTCAAAATACTGACGTAAATCAATCCGATAAGCCTTCAAAGTCTTTTTGTCAAGCTCTTTCCTAAATTCACAATATTCTAAATATACTTCTACTTTCTCCTTTAAATTCATACCTTATCCTCCGTTTTTCGTATAGTGTACCATAACTACGGATTTTACTTAATAGATCGCCTTCTATGAAATACACGAATAAAATCATCTGACTTTCTGCTGGTATGTCCTAAAAAAATATACTAAAGCCTCGGACGTAAAACCTTTTTTCAATCCGAAAACAACTTATCGAAAAAGTAAAAAACCAGAACTCTATCTAAAGCTCCGGTTTTAACATTTACCATATTGTATAATTAGAAGATAAAACTGCTTATCAAAAATTTGCGTTTCCCTCTTCATATATCGTCTTTATATTAATCTCGCTCCATAGGTTTCCAAATCAAATATCAAATAATGGCAGACAGTTTGAGCGGCTAAACTGTCTGCCAAGATACAATAACTCATCGAACTTACATTAGTCGATCGTTCAAATTTTCACATTGCTTTACTTTTTTATATTATTTTTTACGCAGCATCACGTTATCAATATTACACCAGTCTCCACCATTAGCAATACTATAGATACCTAATTCACATTGTCCATTTGTAATCTGGATATTGTCAATAACAACTTTATTCCAGCCCAAATCGCTAACTGGCAAAGTCTGATTCATCTCTTCACCACCGTAATTTTTTACATAAAGCTGATTCACGGTCTGATTGGCATTCGTCATAACCCACGCAGACAATGTATATGTGCCATTCTCAAGTCCTGTTACGGTCTGATAGATTGAGCATCCATAAGCAGATTCATTCCAGAAAGACAATTTGTAATTTCCATCAAATCCGTTGCCCTCTGTTTTTACCGTTTCACCATTTACGCCATCATCAAGCCATACATTCCAACCTGTAGGACTATTAGTATAACCATCGATCTCAAAACCTGGGTTAGTTACCAGATTCTGCTCAGGTGTCTGGAATATATCAATAGATTCCAATGCGTTTCCATTAAAATCAAAAAGCGCGAGGTTATCCCAAGGATTGGATAAGATACCGTTATCCTCTATATATTCTTTTCCTGCCTCAGTTCCCCAATATGCTCCCTCTACCGGTATCCATTCCGGTTCCCAATAGAAGAAACCAAGTCCACGATTTCCAGGCACATTTAAGATTACCGATTCCAGATCGCTCATAAAATCTTTCTGACCTTGTACAGATGCCGGATAGCCGCCAATTTCTTCATCCTGCGGCTAAAGGAACTTCCCAATCCGTCGCCATCAGCCAATGTGAATGCATATGCAGTTTCCACGATCATTACATCTTTATTATAACGCGCACTAATATCATTCAAATTGTATTGCAAATCATCCATTGTTCCATGCCACATAGGATAATAGGTCAGACCAATAATATCAAAATCCAAATCAAAACCACATCCGGTTACTCCATCAAACCACCAGCGGTACAAAGAATTATTTCCACCATTATCCAAATGCAAAACTATTTTCGTTTGATTTCCAACAGATGCCCGAACACCACTAATTGCCTGATTCAGCAGTTCTGCAAGCTGGGTAAAGTCAGTATAATCTCCTCCTATTTTTCCTTCATCCCAAAGAATACCGGAAGATGTTTCATTTCCAACCTGAACCATATCCGGAACGACACCCTGATTCTTGAAATCATTCAATGTATTCTTCATATAGTTATATAGTGTAGTTTTTAATTCATCATAAGATAAATTCTCCCATGCTTTTGGTTTTGACTGTGTACCAGGATCTGCCCAATAATCACTAAGATGAAAATCAATAAGTACTTTCATCCCTTTCTCCTGCGCACGTTTTGCAAGATACAACGTAGTATTAAAGTCGTTACTTCCTCCACCATAGCTGTTACCTTCACTATCATACGGATCTACCCATAATCTTAACCGTACGTAGTTTGCGCCATGATTCTTCATAATTTCTAAAGCATCTTTTTTCACTCCATTGTCATAAAACTCTCCACCCAGATCTTCGATGTCTTTAAGCATAGACACATCAGCACCTCGAATAAAATCAGAATAATCAGCATTTGACCGTTCAGCCTTGACTTCATTTTGAGTTCCAGCAAGCACCATAAGACCAAGTGCAAGTCCCATTATGGCTTTACTAACTATATTTCTTTTCATACACGCTCTCCTTCCTTTTTCAATTAACCCTTGACGCCGCCCGCGGTTAACCCATTTTGAATATATTTTTGTAACAGCATAAAGATTAACATAATTGGAAGTGATGCTAATACTGCCGCTGCTGCAAACAATGTCCAATGTGCTGCAAATTGATTTGTAATAAAGGATTGCAATCCAATTGCAAGAGTAAAATTCTTTGGTGACTGTAAAAACACAGAACTGATCACATATTCACTATAGGTACCAATGAATGAGAACAAAAAGATAACCACCAGTTCCGGTGTTGTAAGCGGAAGAACAATTTTCAAAAATGTAGTAAAATGATCCGCGCCATCAACAAAAGCTGCCTCATCCAACTCTTTTGAAATTCCATCCATATAAGATTTTAAAAGCCATATATTAAATGCACTGCCCGCTGCAAGCACAAAAATAATCGCTAAAAAGTTATCCGCCAAACCAAATTTGTAAATCAATATGTAATATCCTGCTAATGCCATACTGTTCGGAAATACCTGCAACACCAACAAGGCCATAAGACCTTTTGATTTTCCCGGAAAACGCATTCTGGAAAAAGCGTATGCTGCCAAACTTGTTAAAATCAACTGGATTATCGCTACAATAAGGCAAAGTTTCAGGGAATTAAACACCCACAACATGAAATCTGTTTCTTTAAACAAACTTACATAGTTTCCTACTCCTAACTGCTCAGGGATCAGAGATGTCATGAAGAAACTGTCTCCTTTCGAAAAAGAAGCCATGATAATCCACAATGCCGGAAACATTACTACCATAATTACCACCCAGATAACAATCCTGCTGAGCCATAATGTAGTACGTTCCCCATTTTTCAATGATTCTTTTTCCAACTTTTTCACTTAATCCACCTCCTTAAATGCACCTGACATATTTAGATTAATTAAGGTCAGTGTTCCAACAATCAAGAAGGAAATCACGCTTAATGTTGCAGACAGTTCATAACGATTTGACCATGTAGTCATCTTATAAATTGTACTTGCCAGAATATCCGTACTGCCCGCAAATTGGGAACCTGTTCTTGCCGGTCCACCCTGAGTAATCATATATATATTTCCAAAATTATTAAAATTGGAAGCAAATGTGGATACAATCAGAGGAATGGACAATCGGGTAATCACAGGAAATGTATCTCCCTGAAGCACTGCCACTTTGTCGCTCCATCAATCTCGCCGCTTCATAAAATGTAGGTTCTATAGACTGCAGTCCTCCCAAGCATACATTCAGCATATACGGAAACCCAAGCCATAGATTGACTATAATAATCCCAAACCGTGCCCAGAATACATTGGTCATCCAAGGAATACCAGAGATTCCAACCATATGAAGCAGATTATTAATTCCACCGTACTGTTCATTCAAAAGACCCTGCCAAGCCAAAATTGCTATCGTAGCAGGAAGAGCCCATGGTACGATTAAAAGTGACTTGTATATCTTGCTTCGCGCATATGTGGATTATTCAAAAGTACTGCCAACCCCATACCAATCAGATAAGAGCCTACGGTACTTAGCGCCGCAAAAACCAATGTCCAACCAAGCACAGGGAAAAATACCTCGCTAATACTTCCCCGAATAACGTCCAGATAATTTGTGATTCCTACTACACTAAAATCATCCAGATGATACATATTATAATTTGTAAATGATATAAAAATTGTATATACAATCGGCAGCACTGTAAAAATCGATATTGAAATCAAAGCCGGAGCGATAAATGCATATGCAATATTTGTTTTTTTCTTATTTTTGTGCATATTGATTCATCTCCTTACTTACCTGAATTCATCATATCAATCCCTTCTGCCACCTGAGTTTCAATATATTCTGCCGCCTGTTCCGGTGTAACCTGTCCGTTAAACATCAATTTCATATTATCCGCAAATGGTGTCCATACCTGCCCCATCTCCGATGCAGTAGGTAAAGGCTCCCCATAAGAAATCTGCGTGATAAAGCTTTCTGTAGCCTCATCCTTTTCAATCGCTTCCTGTGCTGCAAGCTGAGCAGGTATCCTGCCTCCCGCCGCATAAAGGTCCTGTGCAGAATTTTCCATCAGATATTGATAGAATTCCCAGACAATATCCTGACTGTCAGATTTTGAGCTTACAAAACCAACCTGAGTTCCAACCGGTGTAACAAAATTTTTTCCATTCAACTGAGGCATAGGGGCAACAGCAAACGGCGTACCCGCACTGTTCAAACCATCAATATCCCATGGACCGCCAATATAAAATGCTGTTACGCCATTCTGAAAATTACTCTTCGCAGTATCACTGGTAATATCAGAGGTAATAAACTGGTAATCTGATGCCAATTGATTGATAAATGTATAAGCCTTTATAGCCTCTTCTTTTCCCAGACCAATGTCTTCCACATCATAATTACCATCTTCATATTTAAAGATATAGCTGTCATACGCCCGCAAAAAGCCTAAATCATAGTAAATACTGGAAGCTTCAAACTGAATTCCTCCCTGTTCTTTCGCCACTTCCAGCAATTCTTCCCAAGTTGCCGGTAATTCTTTAATCTTATCTGTGTTATAAAACAAAGCATTCGTTTCAACTGCCACTGGTACCCCATAACGTTTACCCTCTGCATAGCATGCCTGTACTGCAGCCGCAACATAATCCTCATCCTTATAAACCTCTTCCGGCACTTCCTGCACAAGTCCCGCATCAATATAATTGGCAAGCTGGTCATTTGCAATTCCATAGATTCCATCCGGACCGTCCGCACTCTTTACAGCCTGGGCAAACTGCTGGATATCGGCGGTTTCATGAATCACTTCAACCTTATTACCTGTTTCCGCTTCCCATTTTTCCGCATATTCCTTTAAAGTTTCCGCTTCATTTTCCAGATTCGTCCAGATAACAACTGAACCTGAATCAGTTTCAGCAGAGGATTCCTCCTTATTTCCCCCACAGCCTGACAAAGCACCTATCATCATTGATAGTCCCATCAGTAAGCACACAACACCTTTTTTCTTCATTCTTTTCCTCTCTTTCCGGCTTTATAGAGCCATATATTATTTAATTTGCGAATTAAATCTCCTTAAGCATTGCCAGCCCCGGAAGTACATTTCCTTTATAATCAAATAAAGCCTGATTTGCCCATGTATTTCCAACCGGCGCCCTGTCACCTGTATATTCCTGACCTTCTAAAGTCGCCCATGTAGTACCATTCCCGGGAATCCATGCAGGCTCCCAATAGAAAAATCCTTTTCCCCTGTTCTCCGGAACCTTCCTGATACATGTAATTAAATCCTTCAGGAACTCCGCCTGTCCTTCTGGAGTTGCCGGATATCCCCCCTGATTTTCGCACTCCCGAGTAAAAACCAGACTGCAGTCCTCTTCCCCTTCAAGAGTAAATCCATATGCAGTTTCTACAACCAAAATATCTTTCTGATAACGCTGACTGATATCACAGATATTACTTTCTAACTTTTCCAAAGAAGCATGCCAGTAAGGATAGTATGACAAGCCGATCACATCATAATCCACATTGTATAATTCTGCCGCATCGAACCATTCACGATACAATCCATTATCTCCCCCAAAATCCAAGTGCAGAACAATTTTCATTCCACTGTCAACATCTCTTACTGCCTGTATTCCCTTATTTAACAATGAAAACATTTTTTCATATTTTCTTTCCGGCTGTTTTTCCTCCAGATACAGATACGTGTCAAGCTGACCTTCCGGCCATACAAAACCATTCGTAATCTCATTTCCAACCTGTACCATATCTGGTGCCAGACCTTTTTCTTTTAGTTCTCTGAGTACCGTTTCCGTATACTGGTAAATAGCAGAACCCAGCTTTTCTCCTGACAAGTCCCTCCACATTTTAGGTTTTATTTGTTTCTTCGGATCGGTCCAAAAATCACTATAATGAAAATCAAGTAAAAAATACATTCCTTTGTCCCGGATTCTCTGTGCAATATTTAAAACAGCCTGAATATCATTTGTTCCACCACCATAGGGACAATGATTTACATCATATGGGTCGTTCCAGATTCGAAGCCGAATGGCATTTACCCCATTTTTTTGCAAAACACTTAAAAGCTCTTCCGGGTTTCCATTATCGTAATATGTGACGCCCGCATCCTCCAATTCCGGCAGCATTGATATGTCCATTCCCTTTATAAATTCCATATTCTCTCCTTATTAATTTATTTACTATTATTTTGATTATTTATTTCCCTATATATAGGTAAATTATTTATCCATATAATAGCAACATTTTACTTATCTGTCAATCAATTATAAAAAAGAAAAAAGCTTTTTTCTTTTTTGGCATTTTTCACAAAAATGGGGGGCTTTTTTCTACAAATAAATTTACTTTCCTAAACAAAAAACCATTTCATCTGATAACACTAGTTACAAATGAAATGGTTTTATCCTATGTCAAATCCCTTCAGCGTTTAATTAACACAGCTACGGCGGAACACTGGTTTCCCATTAATATATACAGTTTTCGTGATTTCTCTTTTTTTAATTACACGTTCATACAAGAGATCAAGCGTACTTTCACACATAGCAGGAATATCAATATGAAAAGTTGTCAATGGGGGGGACACATATTGAGCAACATTAATATCATTGATACTAAATATTTCCGTTCGCTGGGTATCAAAATTCCTCTTTCATTAAATGCCTGCAACAATCCTACCGCCAGTGTATCGCTTGCCACACAAATAGCAGTTGGAAGATCATTCTTTAGTTCCTCAATCATTTTAATTCCAATACGGTATCCTTCCTCTACACTAAGGGCCTCTGAAATATAGATCTTCTTCTTATCAAAAAGACCATAATATTTCACACTCTCTGTAAAAGACCATTCACGTACATCCATTACCCTCTCGAACGAATTAATATCATAATCGGACGAACCTACGAATCCAATATTCTTATGCCCTTTCTTATAAAAGAAATCCACAATCTGAGTTACAATAGAATCCAGATTAGGGCGTACCGAATCAAAAAAACTCTCATCTGGTGATGTGTCAACAAACACTCCCTGGTTCGTAATCTCTTTCAAAACATTGATTTCTCTTTGCGAAAACCATCCAATTCCAATAAAAGCCTTGGAATTCTTTGGAACTGCCCCAATCCCCTGTTTCTTTGTAATGATTGCAATCTGCACATTTCTCATTTCCGCCTGTTTTTTCATTTCTTTACAAATAGAACTATAATAAATATCTTCTAATTCTTCCTGATTAGAAGTCCAAAATAGTAAGGATACATTTTCTATTTTGGGGTATATGACCTTTTTCTTATAATTCAGGCGCTCTGCGGTTTCAAAAATTGCATCTCTAGTGTCATCTGTAACAGAAATTGTCTCATCATAATTCAAAACCCGGGACACTGTAGCGGTTGAAACACCAACTGTTGTGCAATGTCTTTAATTGTCGCCATAAGTAACCTCCGTTTATTTTTTTCAATAAATAATTTACTAATTTTTTTTACAAAATGTCAATACATACTTTTCTAGTTAGCAACCACCAGTTCAACTGGTGGTTTATTATTAGCCTCCAAAGGGCTATTGTTACTGCTCGCCCCAAAGGGCGGTATCGCAAGCACTTTTGCTGGCCCGCTATAAAGCGGTACTACTCGAATCTTCTCGTCTCGATTCTTCTGCTTGCTCTTTTATATACTTTTGAACTGCTTCATCTGTTATATTGCCAATCGTTTCAACATAATATCCTCTAGCCCAAAACGCTTTATCCATTTACTTTGCAACTCAGGATGCCTGTCATAAATCATTAATGTGCTTTTTCCTTTCAGATACCCCATAAAATCTGATACTCTGAGTTTTGGTGGAATTGCTACGCTTAAATGTACATGATCTATA
>ENA-OQHY01000548-OQHY01000548.1-human-gut-metagenome-genome-assembly--contig:-NODE-548-length-20872-cov-2.343408_pt1 | contig 20872 bp, 28 predicted proteins | sample MGYA00242570_ERZ504733 | MGnify/ENA primary metagenome ERZ504733 (study PRJEB26092, sample SAMD00036219) | human gut metagenome | host: Homo sapiens | study: EMG produced TPA metagenomics assembly of... | reverse complement strand
AATATATACCGATAGGGATGGTTGTTTAAAAATAACAGTTAAAGTTTAAAGAAACAGTTCTTATATTGCTAACTGAACTCTGGGAATATATTCTGTACTGCGTGCTGGCATTGCCGCCGATAATAAAAGAGTTCCCGGATGAAAAAGATAATCAATGATCATATTGTATACGATTCAGAGACCAGAGCGCTAAGTGTACAGGGAGAAAGAGTGGTTCTGTCCGCTGCAACGGCAAGATTACTGGAGCTCTTTATTGCGAACAACCGCAAACAATTACATCGGGATCTGATTATAGAAGAAGTGTGGGGAAGGTATGGGTTGATCCCATCAGGTCACAGTCTGAATAAAAATGTCAGTATTTGCGCAAAACGTTAGCAGAACTGGGAATGGATAATCTGATTGCAACTATCCCCCGAGAAGGATTTGTTTTTCAGGCGCAGATCGAAAACGTAATAGAAGATGCGTTTCCGCATAGCATCACTGCATTAACCTCCGCCACCAAACCCGGGTTAAGGCGATACGGTAAAACGATCGTTGGCGGAATGTTAGGCATCAGCCTGGTGATATCTGGCTTTGTCCTTCTGCCAAAATTATCACGAGATACCGATGGTGTCGTGCATGTACAAAAATCCGGTTCCTGTGAAATATTTACGACAGATGATAATTCAGTTGAGAAAATATCCACTTTTTTGAATTCATCCCGATGGCAGCAATTCAAATCTATCTGTAAGGGAAGAAATAAGGTCATTGTGTTTTATGATGACAATGGATTGTCTGCAGGTAATAAACTAAAGGAATCATTTTTCAGTATTTGTACGTTAGGCTCCCGGGGAGTTGCACATGCGTGCGAAAATTATGTATTTTAGTCTTGCCGTAGCGCTTGTTATCATTTTTATGTTTTTATTTAAACGTCATGAGGTTCCGGCAGCGCTGGTATGCTCAGCGAAGAACCATCTTGTGCTCAATACGCAAAAAACAGGTATGCACATCGAAGGGGAGGTATTGCTGGTTTTCAGGATATCATCTGCTGAAGAGGGGGTATTGTCACAAGTGGGCGTGATTAATGTTAATGGGAAAAGCTACGCCATTAACCGTTCCACGATGCTTAAATTTTTAGGTAATGATAGTGACGGCTACATACGTACCAACGGGTTTCTGTGATCAAAAATGATAATGATGATTTGCCTGATGAGATCACGGGATTAATTATGTCTAAGCAACACAACTTCTATTATAAAATAATGCATATTGCGCACAATGTGTACGGTATACGCGATTTGCGACGCACCCTGTTGGTGTGTCGGGCAGCGTAATCCTCAGAATAGGGTATCGTCTTATTCTGAAATAATAACCTATGTGTCGCAGTACTTATGGTTTTTTATTCTGTTAAAATTGGGTTTATTATCACTAAAGTTTGTCTGAATGTGAATATAAGCGCATAAGTTTGTACTCATTTCGGACCTCAGAATTCGCTACCGATACAGTAAGAATATTCTTATCATTTCCCCTGCGCTCAGTTTTGTTGCAAGGGGGATGAGCTACTACACATTATGCAATCTAAAGGCATTTTATTTGTTTTACCTTAAGTCTATGTGAATACCAGGTCAATTGTGAATACACTTTCCTGTTCGGGAAGGCTGCGTTTTACAATGAAAACGTGATGGTGATTATTATGAATAAGAAAAAGGTCTTCCTGCTCAGTTATGACATTTATCTTTTCGCCGGGCTTAGGCTTTTTTGCCTAATCTGGTACTGGTCGACAGTCAGACATTTATTTCAGAGTCAGACCTTTCTTTTCAGCAATACAACTCCTGTCTGTTAATTGTTGATAACCGGATGCCCTTTTTCCTGGTGAAGAAATGGCTACATCGTAACAGTAGCCAGTTTATCATGGTAAACAGCGTTGTTCTCAGGGTGAGCGAAAATGAGTGTATTAATCGAGGCTATGAATACAGTACCTCAATTGATGTAACACTGCATTATACGACCGTCATCGATATACTCACGCGTATACTGATGACCACCCCGCAACCGGAATCACGCGTAAAATCAGATGAGCTGGACGTTTTCGCGTTAACCGAATTTGAGGCAGACATGCTTAATGCCATGATGACGAAAGAGGGGCAGGCCGAATTCTGCCGGGCAAATTCATTGACCACAAAATCCTGTATCGCTACCGGGATAAAATAACGCACAGGCTTGGTTTTAAAAATTTTATTGAATCTATTATTTTTCTTATCCGCAATGGTTTCCTGACTGAAAGAGATGTGGGGCAGAACAGTACGTTAATGCGCAAATCCACCGGGCGTAGTTATGATAATAATGATGCGGGGCGCCTGAGTCTGGCACTCAAAAATGAATGAAATTTTACCTTATTATCAACCGTTGTCGGTGCAGGTGGTGAGCTGTGTGGTATAGAGATTTTGGCCCGCTGGCCATTAGGGCATAATTACACGATTTCGCAGCGAGAATTTATTCCGCTGGCAGAAAACTGTGGCCTGATTAACGAACTCACCAGCTATTTAATGCATAAAGTTGCCAGTGACTTAAAGCAAAAGAATAACGGGTTAAATACACCGCTGTTTGTGGCGTTTAATGTCAGTCCAACCACGTTAAGTAACCCGGTGTTTTATTGGGAGTGCCTCAATTTTTTAGAGCTGACAGAATCGTTACCGGTGAAGCTCATGATTGAGATCACCGAAAATCAAACGCTGGCCGTGACGCCTGCAATAAAAGAACTGATACGTTCACTGCGTAATCGCGGGGTGATGTTTGCTCTGGATGACTTTGGTACAGGATACGCGAATTTATGCTATCTGAATGAACTCGAACTGGATGTCATAAAAATTGATAAGACCTTTATCAACGCTATCCAGACTGATAACCAACCGCTGCCGATGCTGGAATCGATTATTAATCTGGCGATGATTCTGGGGCTGCGTACCGTGGCGGAAGGGGTGGAGTAGCTTATCAGCGAGAGTGGCTTATCAGCAAACAGGTGGATTACCTGCAGGGGTATCATTTCCTGCCCCCGGTGCCGTTCGCTGATTTCCGGCGATTTGTCGAGCAAAGCCAGCCGACGACAAGAGAAGCGGCATGCAAAAAGGGCAGCGTGCTGCCAGGTAAAAAGGAAAATGTGCGTTTTAACGCGCTGTAAACGACGGAAGCCCTGCGCATTTCGAGGGCTTCGTCGGGGCTTAACGGAACATCACCTGTGCCCAGCGGGCCAGACCTGCCGTTACGGAGCCAAAGTCATCGCCACCGGCAATCGGAATACCCGGAAGCTGTTCCGCCAGCGCTTTCTTGATAAGCGGTGAACGGGCGCTACCGCCGGTCAGGTAAATCACATCCGGCTTCTCTTTGCCATTCTCCAGCGCCAGTTGCACCTGCTCGAGGATCCGCTGCAGCGGCTGGGCGAGTGCCGTTTCCAGCCCTTCCTGCGATATCGCGGTCGCCAGCTCATCACTGATAAAAGGTAATGAGACAGCGTGTTCAGCACGGTCAGAGAGGGCGATTTTGCTCTCTTCAGCGGTACGCACTACGCGATAGCTGAGACGCTGACGCCACACTTTATAGAGCAGGGCGACTTTATCCGCGTCCTGCGCGTCGCGTACCAGATCGTTCAGGAAGCGCCCGTTCGCGGTGCTGTAAAAATCACTCTGCGCCGGAACGTCGTTGATGGCGATGGCGTTCCACCAGGCAGAATTGGCAGGGCAATGCCTTTTTCGGTTTGTCCGCCCATGCCGAGCAGCGGCATCAGGCTTTTAAATGCCAGAGCAATGTCCAGGTCGTTACCGCCTACGCGGCAGCCGCTGTGGCCCAACAGGCTGGTTTCGCGGTCACGACGCTGATGCCATTGTGGCCCCATCAGCAGTAAAGAGCAGTCGGTGGTGCCCCCGCCGATATCCACAACGAGCACGCGTTGCTCTTGCGTTAATGTGGCTTCAAAATCCAGTCCTGCCGCTACCGGCTCATACTGGAAGACCACGTCACGGAAACCGGCTCGGTGTGCGGCGCGCTCGAGGATCCCCTGCGCTTGCTGGTTAGCCTCTTCACCGCCCAGACCCTGGAAGTTGATCGGACGACCAATAACGGCCTGCGTGATGGGGTCGGGTACCTGGGTCTGCGCCTGGTTACGGATGTGCAGCATCATGGCGCACACCAGGTCTTCGAACATCGCCACCTGCTGTGGTTTTAACCCACTGGCGCCCAGAAACGACTTCGGGGATTTAACGAAGTAAACCTCTTCCGGATCGTCAATGTAATGGCCCAGCGATGAGAGGCCAAACTGCACGCTGGAAGGGGTCACGTCGATATCTTCGTCGCGGTTAAAACTGACCGCACGGCGCAGCAGCGCCTGGGTTTCCGCCGCGGTAGCGGGAACCTGATGATGACGGAACAGCCATTCGCTGACCGCTTCGCGAGTGGGTGCGCAGAGCATTGATGGCAGCAGCGTGCTCTCTTTTTCCATCTTCAGGAGCTGTGGTTGCCCGTTTTGCATAATGCAACCGAACAGTTTGCCGTACCGTAGTCAAATCCAATAAACACGATTAATCCCCATGCCAGTGAGAAGGGGCGAGACTTTAGCGAAATGTCTGCCTGGCGACAACAGGAATATGAAAGCAAGGCGAAACAAGGCCTTTCGGTTTATGCTGAGGGGAACAAAAAAGGAGCGATGATGTATACCCTGACCTGGCAACCCCCTTACGACTGGCAATGGATGTTTGGTTTCCTTGGCGCACGTGCGGTAGCGGGCGTAGAGACCGTCACGGACACTATTACGAGCGCAGTTTCGCCTGCAAGGGGCATCAGGGGATATTTCGCGTTACGCCTGACAGCCAAACCCCTACGCTTACCGTGACGCTCAGCCCGGGCTTGATTCCGGTTGCGCAGAGCTGTCTTGAGCGTATCGGGCGACTTTTCGATCTTGACTGCGATCCTCAGGCGATCCGCTCGACACTGGGGGATCTGGGGCCGCACGGCCAGGCTTACGGTTGCCGGGGGCGATGGATGCCTGGGAGCAGGGTGTGCGGGCGATACTCGGGCAACTGGTTAGCGTGGCGATGGCGGCAAAATTGGCTTCTCGCGTTGTCGCCTGTGCGGGGAGCCGGTTGAAGACGCCCCGGGTTATCTCTGCTTCCCGACCCCGCACGCGCTGGCCGCAGCGGACCCGCTGGCGTTGAAAAGCGCTTGGAATGCCGGTAAAGCGGGCGGAGTCGATCGTTCATCTGGCTCAGTCTGTGGTGGACGGGACGTTTCTGCTTTCCCCTCCTGCGGATATTGAGGCGGGAATGAAGGCCTTACAGCAGCGGCCCGGGATAGGACGCTGGACGGCAAACTACCTGGCCCTGCGCGGCTGGCAGGCGAAGGACGTTTTTCTGCCGGATGATTATCTGATTAAGCAACGTTTTGCCGGGATGACGCCTGCGCAAATTCGGCGCTACGCCCAGCGCTGGCAGCCTGGCGCTCGTATGCGTTGCTGCACATCTGGTATACCGACGGCTGGGCGCATCAGTTGATGGCGAAATAGCTGGTATTAAGCAGTAGATCCAACGGCTGCGGCTCGGCGATGGTGTCGCCGTAAATAAAATCAATGCCGATGCCGGAGAGCGTGTCCATCATGATAGGCTGGTTACACGGACCGGCGATGGTTTTCATGCCCAGGCGCTGGGCGTGCCCCTGAACGATCGTCACCATCATCTCATCCATCAGGTTGCCATAAACATTCGTCACCATTTCCGTATCAAGCATCAGATAATCGGCCATATTGGCGCTGAGGTGCCTAAAGACGTTCATATCGCGTCCCACCTGGCTGAGCACGACGCGGCAGCCAGCATGGCGAAGCTTTTGCAGGCCCTGCTGCAGGTTCTCATCCGGATTACATACCACGTCGGCAGCGATAACCAGATGCAGCAGACGGCCTGGCATGGGGCTCTTCTCCAGTAGGTCGACAAGTTCATCAACCAGCGTGACGCTTGCTAAACCCGCTTCAGACAGCGGAAGCCCGACCCCCATGCCTTTGTGGGCGACCTGTGCGGCGGAGGTGCGGAAAAACTCGTTGAAGATACGTCTGTCAAGGGCGTGCAACAGTTCAGGCTCCGCAAGTCCGGAGCGGAACGCATGCTCTTCCTGCACTTCGCCTGGCTGGTCCACAGGCGTAATGAAATCAGCCAGAAGTTGCAGCTTTCCGGTATCCGTGGAGACGCGACGCTGCGGGCAATCATCATCAGGTGATTGTCTTTAATCATGTGCCACTGCTCATCAAGCGACATCATGCTGCGCATGCCGTGGTCCCGTTCCTGCTGGGGTTCGTAAACCGTGACGACACCGCGTCCGCTGTTTTTCGAGGCGTAACAGGCGATATCCGCCTGCGACATGATTTCTGAAGCCTGATGGTTATTTTCATCAATCAGAGTGATACCCGCGCTGGCGCCGATCCGGTGCAGACGTCCTTCCCACATAAAGTGATAGTCATTGATGGTGTTAATCAGGCGGCCGGTAATATAACGCGCGCTTTCGATATTGCAGTCCGGGAGCAACAACCCGAATTCGTCCCCGCCGAGACGAGCCAGCACGTCGCTGGAACGGAGCATGGTCAACATTAATGACGAAAGCTCCCGCAGCAGAGCATCACCCGCCGCATGGCCTGCGGTGTCGTTGACGGCTTTAAAACGATCGAGATCGATAAACACCAGCGCATGACGCTGGCGTGTCTCCTGTACGGTCTGTAAGAGCCGTTTGAGGTGATTTTCGAAACTGACCCGGTTTGCGAGGTGGGTGAGGGCATCGTGCGAGGCACTGTAACTGAGCTGACGCAGCATTTTGCGCGATTCCGTCACGTCCTGAATCACGATCACGGAGCCAATGTTCTGCCGTCCAGCGTACTGAGCGGGGTGATGCTGTAGTGGATATCGTAGTTGCCGCCGGTACGGCAGTTCAGCACCACGTCCTGGTCTATATCGGAACGGGACATATCGCCGCTGTGAATATTCTCCATCAGCGGTCCCTTTTCACCAAAGGTGATGTGCAACACTTTCAGGACAGGCTGCCCGATAGCCTCGGTCTGCAGCCAGCCGCTCATTTTCTCGGCAACCGGTTCATAAAGGTGACATTCATGTCGATATCGGTACACAACACGGCTTCGCCGATGGAATCGAGGGTAATGTGCAAACGCTCTTTTTCCTGGAACAGCGCTTCGTTGAGCTGCTTCACCTCGGTCATGTCCATGTTGATGCCGAGCAGGCGTTCGACTTCACCCTGTTTGTTCAGTACCCGGTTCGCCAGAGAGCGTATATGGCGCACGCCTTCTTTAACACGAATGCGGAACTCAAGCTTAAACGGCAAACGTGAAATGAGGGAATCCCGGAGCACCTTTTCAGCGTGAGCGCGGTCTTCCGGGAGCATCGTTTCGTGCCAGAGCTGCCAGGTGGGCTTGATGTGCGGTGGATCTCATACAGCTCAACATCCGCTTATCCCAGCTGATAATGTCTGGCTCCAGATCCCACTCCCAGATGCCGATACCGCCCGCTTCGTTGGCGAGGGTGATGCGCTCCATCAGGCGTTTATTGACCCACTCGGTCTGCTTCAGGTCGTTAATATCTTCAATCTGGGCGATAAAATAGAGCGGTGAACCGTCGGTGTGGCGCACCACGGAGACGGCAAGCAGTGCCCAGACCACTTCACCATTGCGGGTGTAGTAACGCTTCTCAAGGGTGTAGGTGTTGATGTCGCCGTTGACCAGCTGCTCCAGCTGTTCGAGATCGGTATTCAAATCTTCCGGCCAGGTTAACTGCTGGAAGGTGAGGGCCTGAAGCTCCGTCTGGCTGTATCCCAGGAAGTTACACAGGCTTTATTGGCCTGAAGCCACTGCCCTCTATGCTGACCAGCGCCATGCCGATGGCGGAATACTCCATCGCGTTACGAAAACGCGCTTCACTTTCGGTGATATGTTTGCGTTCGGCGCGAAAGGCATACATCACCATGGTCATAATATTGGCCGGCAACAGCATCATCAAAAAGGGTAGCCAGGGCGCGTTCAGCGTCACCAGCAGGTTTTGCGGCGTCATGGATGCAGGGTTACGCGTCATGATCAGCGAGACCATCATCACGGTGACCAGAAACACCAGAAACGCTCCATTCGCGGCAGGCGCACGGCGCTCCACATAAGCAGAACGATAACGCAGGTGAAGGGCCACGGCAGCCAGGTAATCGCCATCCAACTGAGAGCCAGCGTCACGGCCATGGTGGCGAGCGTTCCAGCAGCAATTTTGGGTTGCGGTGACGCAGCAGATAATGTGGTTTAAAGAGTAACCCTAACGGCACCAGCGCCAGCGCACCAATGGCTTCTGATAACACCCAGACGAGGAAATTACGCAGCGGCTCCGGACCCGGCACCAGAAGATACACCAGCACCCCGCCAACCAGCGGTGGCACCAGCGCACTGCCGATGGACAGACGGATCCAGTCATTCAGATTCTGCAGGGGGTTATACCACGGGAGCAGTTTACGCAGTAACACCGCGCCAATCACGGCTTCAACAACGTTGATCGCGGTATAGGTCGGGTTGATCGACGACCAGGAGAAAAGCATCCACGCGGCCAGGATATTGCCAAACGAGCAGGCCAGAGCGATACCCGGCCACATCTTTCCCGCATGACGGTAAAAGGCCACCATCATGATGGCGGTAGGGAACCAGAGCGGGGCGAGCAGGGTGCCGAAGCGGGTCAGCTCCAGCGAAAATAAGGTAAAGATAAAGGTGACCAGGCCCAGACAGACAAGTCGCAATAACGGATGTGGGGTGGTAACCAAAACCCGCTGGTATTGTTTATTCATTACCGCTTTATCCAGAGACGCCATGCCGTCAGGAGAGAAGTCCGGACGAGTGAATTTGATAATTTGGTTTATGCTAGTACAAACAATTTACAATTCATATGGCGACTGCTCATAATTTGACATCATAGACTTATTAAATAGTTACTCGGTAAAAAATCCCCGGCAAACGCTGAAAAAACGTGCGTTTAAATTTCACAAAGGATCATTTCGTCGCTTTTCACCCTGTCTCGCAGAACCTGCGCTTTCGACTGGTATCATGCCCGCGAAATCCCTATAATTGCCGCGTTTGACGCTCCGGCGTCGTCCTTCCTTAACATCCAGGTTAATCAGGTCGCTAAATTTATGACTGATAAGTCTCATCAGTGCGTCATTATAGGCATCGCCGGCGCATCGGCTTCAGGTAAAAGTCTTATTGCCAGTACGCTTTACCGCGAACTGCGTGAACAAGTTGGTGATGAGCATATCGGCGTCATTCCCGAAGACAGCTATTACAAAGATCAATCCCATCTGTCGATGGAAGAACGCGTAAAAACTAACTATGACCATCCTAATGCGATGGATCACAGCTTACTGTTCCAGCATTTAGAAGCACTTAAAAGCGGCCAGGCAATTGAACTTCCCGTCTATAGTTATGTAGAACATACCCGTACGCAGGAAACGATCCGTATCGAACCGAAGAAGGTCATTATCCTTGAAGGTATTTTGCTTCTGACCGACTCCCGTCTGCGTGAATCAATGAACTTCTCGATTTTCGTCGATACGCCGCTGGATATCTGCCTGATGCGCCGCATTAAGCGTGACGTGAATGAGCGTGGACGTTCGATGGACTCCGTGATGGCGCAATACCAGAAAACTGTCCGCCCGATGTTCCTGCAATTCATTGAACCATCCAAGCAATACGCCGATATCATCGTGCCTCGCGGCGGTAAAAACCGCATAGCCATTGATATCTTAAAAGCGAAAATCAGCCAGTTTTTTGAATAAGCCGCGCGAATTGTGTACCGTTCAGGGATAACCTGGTTTTGCCCTGAGTCTTTATGGCTTCAGGGTACGATGCATGAAAGGAGAAAGTGCGATGCGTCTTTGTGATCGCGATATTGAAGCCTGGCTGGATGAAGGCCGTCTGTCTATTACACCACGTCCACCCGTGGAGCGTATCAATGGTGTGACTGTTGATGTGCGCCTGGGAAATAAATTCCGCACCTTTAGCGGCCATACCGCACCGTTCATCGATCTTAGCGGGCCGAAGGATGAAGTCAGCGCCGCGCTTGATCGCGTGATGAGTGATGAAATCGTTATTGACGAGGGCGAAGCTTTTATCTACATCCGGGTGAACTGGCGCTGGCGGTGACCTATGAATCCGTGACGCTGCCTGCGGACCTGGTCGGCTGGCTCGATGGCCGTTCTTCTCTGGCGCGACTGGGGCTGATGGTTCACGTGACCGCGCACCGTATCGATCCAGCTGGTCGGGCCGTATCGTGCTCGAGTTCTTCAATGCCGGTAAACTGCCTCTGGCACTGCGTCCGGATGATGATCGGTGCGCTGAGTTTTGAACCGCTAACCGGTCCGGCAGATCGTCCTTATAACCGCCGTCAGGACGCTAAATATCGCGACCAGCAGGGTGCGGTCGCGAGCCGTATTGATAAAGACTGATCGTTAGTCCACTGAGGATGCTATGAGAAGAGTTCTGACAACGCTGATGATTTTGCTGGTGGTTCTGGTTGCTGGCCTTTCGGCGTTAGTCCTGCTTGTTAACCCTAATGATTTCCGTGCTTACATGGTGCGGCAGGTCGAAGCGCGTAGTGGTTATCAACTGAAGCTTGATGGGCCGCTGCGCTGGCACGTCTGGCCGCAACTCAGCATTCTCTCAGGCCGCATGTCGTTAACCGCGCCGGGTGCCTCCCAGCCGCTGGTCTCTGCCGATAACATGCGTCTTGATGTGGCGTTGATCCCGCTCTTTTCACACCAGTTGCAGGTCGACCAGGTGATGCTGAAAGGGGCGGTGATTCAGCTGACTCCGCAAACTGAAGCCGTGCGTGACTCGGATGCGCCGGTCGCCCCGCGGGAAAATACGCTGCCCGACGAGCCGACGGATACGGGCTGGTCATTTGATATAGCCAAACTGAAAGTCGCCGACAGCGTGCTGGTTTTCCAGCATGAGTCCGACGAGCAGGTAACCGTCCGTAACATCAACCTGAAGATGGAGCAGGACGACCATCATGTTGCCTCGCTGGAGTTTAGCGGAAGGCTGAACCGCGATCAGCGCGATCTGAATCTGTCGCTGAACGCCAACGTGAATGCCTCAGATTACCCCCATCAGCTCACGGCGGATATTCAGCAACTGAACTGGCAACTGACGGGAGCCGATCTTCCTGCCCAGGGGATCACCGGTCAGGGAACGCTGCAGGCCGTGTGGCGTGAAGAGCAAAAACAGCTTGAGCTGGATAACCTCAATCTGCAGGCGAACGACAGCAGTCTGACAGGGCAGGCGAGCGTCACGCTTGAGGAGAAGCCGAAGTGGGTAATGAATCTGCAGTTTGACAAGCTCAATCTGGAGAACTTACTTCCGCCTCAGCCAGCAGGTGCGACCGACGGTAACGCTGCTCAGAATGGGCAAAGCCAGCCGTCCAAGCCGCGTCCGGTCATCTCCTCGAGTCTTGATCAGCCAGACTATAACGGTCTGCGCGGATTCACGGCTGATATCTTACTGAAAGCTAACAGCCTGCGCTGGCGCGGTATCGATTTTACCGACGTGAGCAGCCAGATGTTTAACCATAACGGTTTGCTGGTGATCTCCGAACTGAGCGGCAAAATGGGCGCCGGACATCTTTCTCTGCCGGGCACGCTGGACGTGCGTAAAGAGACGGCCAGCGCAGAATTCCAGCCGCGTCTCGATAACGTTGAGATTGGTACCATCCTTAAAGCCTTTAATTACCCGATCTCCTTAACGGGCCAATTGACGCTGGCGGGGTGACTTCTCGGGGACGAAGATTGATGCTGAGGCTTTCCGCCGCGAATGGCAGGGGCAGGCCCATCTTGATCTGAAAGATTCCCGTATGGAAGGGCTTAACTTCCAGCAGCTGGTGCAGCAGGCGGTGGAGCGCAGCAGTGATGTCAAAGCCCAGGAAAACTACGACAGCGCAACGCGCCTCGACAGCTTTACCACTGACCTGACGCTGGATAACGGGCAGCTCACCCTCGACGGAATGCAGGGAACCTCTTCACTCCTGTCGTTAACCGGTGAAGGTAAGCTGGGATCTGGTGAAAGAAACGGCGGATACCCGATTTAACGTGCGGGTACTTTCCGGCTGGCAGGGTGAAAGTAAACTGATCGACTTCCTTAAAGAGACGCCGGTTCCACTCACTGTCTATGGCAAATGGCAGGCGCTGAATTACAGCCTTCAGGTGGATCAGATCCTGCGCAAACATCTGCAGGACGAAGCGAAACGTCGTCTGAACGACTGGGCGGATCGGAATAAAGATTCACAGTCAGGGAAGGATGTGAAGAAGCTGTTAGATAAGCTTTGATGCCCGAGCGCCCGGTAGCGCACATGCTACCGGGCAAAACAACTCACTAAACCTCATAGTCCAGTTCTTCTTCATCCCGCAGTGGAATGAGCTGCACCTTCTGTACACGGTGCTCTCAACCTGCAACGTTTTAAGCAGATAGTCGCCCACCTGAACCTCTTCTCCCGGTTGCGGGATACGCTGCAAATATTCCATCAGCAGACCGGCAATAGTGTGGTATTCGCGTTTTTCATCCAGCGGCAGCGGCACATATTGCACCAGGTCTTCCAGCGGCATATGGCCGTTCGCCGTCCACGACCCGTCGGCATTTTTCTGGATGTCGTGGCGCGCATCAATCTCATCCACCTCGTTGGGCAAATTACCGGCGATGGTTTCCATGACGTCGCTGAGCGTGACCAGTCCTTCAACGGAACCGAATTCATCCACCACAAAGGCAAAGTGAGTGCGCGCGTTACGGAACTGCTCAAGGGCAGAAAGCAGCTGCAGTCCTTCAGGGAAGACCAGCGGCTGGCGCACCAGAGCGCGCAGATTGAGTGCTTCACCGTGCAGCTGCTGTTGCAGCAGGTCGATGACGTGCACCACGCCCAGTAACTCCTCTTCCTCTTCACCACCGGTGACAACCACGCGGGTGTGCTGGTTTTTATCCAGCAGGGCGCGAATGTGCTCCTCCGGTGCCGTCAGGTCGATATGCTCAATGTCATGCCGTGATGTCATGATACTGCTGACCGTCCGCTGATTAAGATTGAGCACTCGCTCAATCATCAGTCGCTCCTGCGGATTAAAGATCAGCCCGTCACTGTGATCGGCAAGCATCGCGGCGGATTCCGCATCCAGTTCCGCATCCTCTTTTTTTCCCGCTCAGCAGGCGCATGACCGTGTCGGCCGTGCGTTGACGTAACGTCTGATTCGCTGAGAGGAAACGGCGACGGTTGAATATCGCCAGCTGGTTCAGCGCTTCAATCATTACTGAGAAACCAATGGCGGCATACAGATAGCCTTTCGGAATGTGGAATCCAAACCCGTCTGCCACCAGGCTAAAGCCAATCATCAGCAGGAAACTCAGGCAGAGAATAACAATGGTCGGGTGGCTGTTAACGAACCGGGTCAGGGCTTTACTCGCCATCACCATCAGCGTAATGGCAATGATCACTGCGGCCATCATCACGGCCAGGTGGTCAACCATCCCGACGGCGGTGATCACCGAGTCCAGTGAGAAGACGGCGTCCAGCACCACGATTTGCGCCACCACAGGCAGAATTTTGCCCCGCGTCGCTGGTCGGGTTTTCACTGTCTTTGCCTTCGAGCCGCTCATTAAGTTCAACCGTCGCTTTAAACAGCAGGAACAAGCCACCGAAGAGCATGATCAGGTCACGGGCGCTGAAGCTCAGGCCGTGAACGGAGAACAAAGGCTGTGTCAGCGTGACCAGCCAGGAGATAGAGGCCAGCAGCAGCAACCGCATCACCATCGCCAAAAGCAGGCCCGTTACGCGAGCGCGGTCACGCTGAGAAGGGGGCAGTTTTTCGGCGAGGATGGCGATAAAGACAGATTATCAATACCGAGCACCAATTCGATGACGACCAGCGTCACCAGTCCGGCCCAGATTGATGGATCGGCAATCCATTCCATAGTAATAGCAATACCTTCTGTTATATGACGAATGTCACACTTCGATCATGGATAAAGCGGCGGGAAATTGCAATGCCGGGCTGAGATTTCTCTTAATAAGGCCGAACAAAAAGAGAGCAATACGCTGGCGCTGTAAATAAGGTAATTACGTATATTTTATTACGCACAGTACATTTTAGGATATGTCGCAATTAATGGTTTTTATTGTTGCTTTGTCAATATAAAGAAAATCCTAAAAGGTCAAAACTTTGCTCTTAATATTAATCTTAAAAACAGTTATTAGGACAGTTGTCTCCTTGCCTGCTATTAGGTTAGCTGCAACAATTCCTCCAGCATCAAATGTTAAATCTCCTTGTTGCTATTATTGTTTCGGTCTTCAGGAATGGTTATTGATTATCCGTCGGGCGTTTTTGCGGCTGATATATTTCCAGAAGACCTTGTTCAAGAGGGTGTCTATCCATAACACATTGTTTAGTCAGTGGATTGGTAACTGAAAGCCAAGGGCGGTAGCGTGCCTGAAAGCGTGTGAATCAGCCTCGATTATTCTGTCAATAGCCAATGGATGAATAAGCTTTTTTTAGGACTGATGCCAGTTATATTTCTATTTGATTAACTGCATGCTGAAACCCAATACGACCCGGCTTATTTTAAATTGCACAGGATAATTACTCTGCCAAAGTGATAAATAATCAATGATGAAATCCAAAATGAAATTGATGCCATTATTGGTGTCTGTGACCTTGATGAGTGGTTGTACGGTCTTTCCCGGCAGCAATATGTCAACAATGGGTAAGGATGTGATCAAGCAGCAGGATGCCGATTTTGATCTCGACAAAATGGTGAATGTTTATCCACTCACGCCACGTCTGGTCGAACAATTACGCCCACGTCCGAATGTTGCTCAGCCGAATATGTCTCTGGATCAGGAGATTGCCTCCTACCAGTACCGCGTGGGGCCGGGTGATGTCATCAACGTCACCGTCTGGGACCACCCTGAACTGACCACACCAGCGGGCCAGTACCGTAGCTCAAGCGACACCGGTAACTGGGTACAGTCAGACGGCACCATGTTCTATCCCTATATTGGCAAGGTACACGTTGCCGGGAAAACGCTCGCCGAAATCCGCAGTGATATTACCGGCCGCTTAGCGCAGTACATCGCCGATCCGCAGGTGGACGTTAATATCGCCGCATTCCGCTCGCAAAAAGCCTATATCTCCGGACAGGTGAATAAATCCGGCCAACAGGCCATCACCAACGTACCGCTGACCGTTCTGGATGCCATTAACGCCGCCGGCGGTTTTAACCGACGGTGCCGACTGGCGCAACGTGGTTCTGACGCACAACGGCAAGAGCAGCGCATTCGCTGCAGGCGTCTGATGCAAACGGTGACCTGACTCAGAACCGTCTGCTCTATCCGGGCGACATTCTCTACGTACCGCGCAATGACGATCTGAAAGTGTTCGTGATGGGCGAAGTTAAGAAACAGAGCACCCTCAAAATGGACTTCAGCGGCATGACCCTGACCGAAGCGCTGGGTAATGCAGAGGGTATTGATCTGACCACCTCCAACGCCACCGGTATCTTCGTGATCCGTCCGCTGAAAGGTGAGGGCAGTGCGAAAGGCAAGATTGCCAACATCTACCAGCTGGATATGTCCGATGCGACGTCTCTGGTGATGGCAACGGAGTTCCGTCTCCAGCCATACGATGTGGTGTATGTCACCACCGCACCGGTTGCCCGCTGGAACCGTCTGATCAACCAGTTGCTGCCAACCATCAGTGGCGTTCGCTACATGACGGATACGGCGCGCGACATTCATACCTGGTAATCCGCGATGTTTAACAAAATTCTGGTGGTATGCGTGGGGAACATTTGCCGTTCCCCCACGGCTGAACGGCTGCTGAAACTCTACCAGCCGAACTGACCGTTGAATCCGCAGGGCTGGGTGCGCTGGTCGGTAAAGGTGCCGATGAGCGCGCAACGAGCGTGGCCCGCGATCATAACCTTTCTCTCGACGGGCACATCGCCCGTCAGGTCACCGGCCGTATGTGCCGGGAGTATGACCTGATCCTGACGATGGAAAAACGTCATATCCATGCGCTGTGTGATATCGCACCGGAGATGCGCGGCAAGGTGATGCTGTTTGGTCACTGGGACAATGAACGCGAAATCCCCGATCCATATCGCAAAAGCATGAGCCTTCGAGGCGGTATACACCTTACTTGACCAGTCTGCCTCAGTGGGCGCAGGCACTGAAAGTTCAGCAGGGATAACAATGACAGAAAAAACAAAACCTTCTGCCGCCCCGACTTCGGGCAGTGATGAAATCGATATTGGTCGCCTGGTCGGCACCGTCGTAGAGGCAAAGTGGTGGGTGCTTGGGATCACCGCCGTGTTTGCCGCGGCGGCCGTCGTCTATACGCTGTTTGCGACGCCCATCTACAGTGCCGATGCGCTGGTGCAGATTGAGCAGAATACCGGTAACTCGCTGGTGCAGGACATTGGCTCCGCACTGGCGAACAAACCGCCGGCCTCCGATGCGGAAATTCAGCTGATCCAGTCGCGCCTGGTTCTGGGTAAAACCGTTCACGACCTCGGCCTTGATATCTCCGTCACCAAAAATACCTTCCCGATCTTTGGTGCCGGCTGGGACCGTCTGATGGGACGCAGCAACGACACGGTCAAAGTGACTGACTTTGTGCTGCCAAAAGGAAGCGCGGATCAGACCTTTACCCTGACGGTGTTAGGCCCAAAACAGTACCAGTTAACCAGCGATGCGGGCTTTAGCGCGCGCGGTGAAGTGGGGCAGATGCTGACGAAAGAGGGTGTCAGCATGATGGTCAGCGCGATCCACGCCCAGGAGGGCGGTGAATTTACCGTGACCAAATTCTCCACGTTGGGAATGATTAACAATCTGCAGAACAACCTGACCGTCACCGAAAACGGCAAGGACACCGGTGTCCTGAGCATGACCTTTACCGGTGAAGATAAGGATCAGATCCGCGACATCCTCAACAGCATCACCCGTAACTATCTTGAGCAGAACGTTGAGCGTAAATCGGCTGAAGCGGCGAAAAGCCTGGCATTCCTCGCCAAACAGCTTCCGGAAGTCCGCGCCCGTCTGGATGATGCCGAGAACAAGCTGAACGCCTATCGTCAGGATAAAGACTCTGTCGACCTGCCGCTGGAAGCGAAATCCGTTCTCGACTCGATGGTTAACATTGATGCCCAGCTTAATGAGCTGACCTTCAAAGAGGCGGAGATTTCTAAGCTTTATACCAAGCGCCACCCGGCCTACCGTACGCTGCTTGAGAAACGCCGCACGCTGAAGAAGAGAAGGCGAAACTCAACGACCGCGTCACTGCGATGCCTAAAACCCAGCAGGAAATCGTACGTCTGACCCGCGATGTGGAATCCGGACAGCAGGTGTACATGCAGCTGCTGAATAAACAGCAGGAGCTGAAAATCACCGAAGCCAGTACCGTTGGTGATGTGCGCATCGTTGACCCTGCCATCACCCAGCCTGGGGTGCTGAAGCCGAAGAAAGCCCTCATCATTCTCGGCAGCATTATTCTGGGTCTTATCCTCTCCATCGTTGGCGTGCTGCTTCGCTCGCTGTTCAACCGTGGAATCGAAAGCCCGCAGGCACTGGAAGAGAGCGGTATCAACGTCTACGCCAGCATCCCGCTGTCGGAGTGGCAAAAATCGCGTGACAGCGTCAAAACCACCAAAGGCGTTAAGCGTTACAAACAAAGTCAGTTGCTGGCCGTGGGTAACCCAACCGATCTGGCCATCGAAGCGATTCGTAGTCTGCGTACCAGTCTGCACTTCGCCATGATGCAGGCCAAAAACAACGTCCTGATGCTGACCGGTGTCAGCCCGTCAATTGGTAAGACCTTTGTCTGTGCCAACCTGGCGGCGGTAGTGAGCCAGACCAATAAACGGGTGCTGCTGATCGACTGTGATATGCGTAAGGCTATACCCACGAACTGCTGGGTACCAATAACGTCAACGGGCTGTCGGAAATCCTGCTGGGCAAAGGTGAGATTAGCCAGAGTGCAAAACCGACGACGGTGCCGAAGTTTGACCTTATTCCGCGTGGTCAGGTGCCGCCGAATCCATCAGAGCTGCTGATGAGTGAACGTTTTAGCGAGCTGGTGGAGTGGGCGAGCAAAAACTATGACCTGGTGTTGATTGATACCCCACCAATTCTGGCGGTGACCGATGCCGCCATTGTGGGCCGCCATGCGGGCACCACGCTGATGGTGGCGCGTTACGCGGTGAACACGCTGAAGGAAGTGGAAACCAGCCTGAGCCGCTTCGAGCAAAACGGAATTGAAGTGAAAGGGGTGATCCTGAACTCCATCTTCCGTCGTGCGACCGGTTACCAGGATTACGGTTACTACGAGTACGAATACAAGTCTGACAGTCACTAATCGTTAGCTTTCGGGGAAGACCATGACTACACAACGCCCTTTAGTTTCTATTTATATGCCGACATGGAATCGTCAGCAGCTGGCGATCCGCGCAATAAAATCTGTGCTGCGACAGGATTACGATAACTGGGAACTGATCATCGTTGATGACTGTTCTTCCTCGTACGAACAGCTGCAAAAGTTTGTGACTGACCTTAACGACCCGCGCGTGGTTTACACGCACAACGAGATTAACTCCGGTGCGTGCGCGGTGCGTAACCAGGCGATTATGCAGGCTAAAGGCCAGTATCTGACCGGCATCGACGACGATGACGAATGGACGCCGAACCGTCTGTCGATCTTCCTGTCGCACAAAGCACAGCTGGTGACGCATGCGTTTTTGTATGCCAACGACTATGTCTGTCAGGGTGAAGTTTACTCGCAGCCTGCCAGCCTGCCGTTGTACCCGAAATCGCCTTACTCACGCCGCCTGTTCTATAAACGCAACATCATCGGTAATCAGGTCTTTACCTGGGCGTGGCGCTTTAAGGAGTGCCTGTTCGATACCGAGCTGAAGGCTGCGCAGGATTACGACATCTTCCTGCGCATGGTGATGGAGTATGGCGAGCCGTGGAAGGTGGAAGAGGCGACGCAGATCCTGCATATCAATCACGGGGAGATGCAAATCACCTCGTCGCCGAAGAAATTCTCTGGTTACTTCCACTTTTACCGCAAGCACAAGGACAAGTTCGACCGTGCCAGCCGGAAGTATCAGCTGTTTACCCTCTATCAGATCCGCAATAAGCGTATGAACTGGCGCACGCTGCTCACGTTGTTGTCCGTGCGTAACGGCAAGCGTCTGGCTGATGGACTTCGGGGGAAATAATGTTTCTGGAAGATTGCCGCGCTAACAGCTGGAGCCTGCGCCCGTGCTGCATGGTTCTGGCGTACCGCATCGCGCATTTTTGCTCGGTGTGGCGCAAGAAAAATGTTTTAAACAATCTCTGGGCAGCACCGGTGCTGGTGCTGTACCGCATCATTACTGAATGTTTTTTTGGTTATGAAATTCAGGCCGCTGCCACCATTGGTCGCCGTTTTACCATTCATCACGGTTATGCCGTGGTGATCAACAAATTCGTTGTAGCCGGTGATGATTTCACTATTCGCCACGCGGTCACCATCGGTAACCGTGGGCCCGACAGCCTGGCCTGCCCGGTGATTGGCAATAACGTCGAGCTGGGTGCGAACGTGGTCATCATTGGTGACATCACGATTGGTAACAACGTCACGATAGGCGCAGGGAGCGTGGTGCTGGACAGTATTCCGGATAACGCGCTGGTGGTGGGTGAGAAAGCCCGCGTGAAGGTGATCAAATGAACATTCTGCAATTTAACGTCCGTCTCGCAGAGGGCGGGGCGGCCGGTGTGGCGCTGGATCTTCACCAGCGCGCGCTGCAAAAAGGACTTCAGTCTCGTTTTATTTACGGTTATGGCAAAGGCGGTAAGAAAAGCGTCAGCCACGATAACTACCCGCAGGTGCATAAGCACACGCCGCGCCTGACTTCCGTGGCCAACATTGCCTTGTTCCGCCTGTTTAACCGCGATCTGTTTGGCAATCTTAATACCCTTTATCGCACTGTGACGCGCTCCCAGGGGCCGGTTGTGCTGCATTTCCACGTGCTTCACAGCTACTGGCTGAATCTGGAAGAGGTGGTGGCGTTTTGCCAGAAGGTGCAGGCCCACAAACCGGATACCCGCTTCGTCTGGACGCTGCACGATCACTGGAGCGTGACCGGTCGCTGCGCCTTTACCGACGGGTGTGAAGGCTGGAAAAGCAACTGCCAGAAGTGCCCGACGCTGAGCAACTACCCGCCGGTGAAAGTGGATCGTGCCCATCAGCTGGTGGCCGGAAAGCGCCAGCTGTTCCGCGACATGCTCTCGCTCGGCTGTACGTTTATCTCCCCAAGCCAGCACGTTGCCGATGCCTTTAACAGTCTGTATGGGGCAGGGCGCTGTCAGATCATCAATAACGGTATCGACGTGGCGACGGAAGCGATTCTGGCCGAACTTACCCCGGTTGCAGAAACTCCGGGTAAACCAAAAATCGCTATCGTTGCGCATGACCTGCGTTACGACGGCAAAACCAATCAGCAGCTGGTGCGCGACATGATGGCGCTGGGTGACAAGATTGAACTCCACACCTTCGGCAAGTTCTCGCCGTTCGAAGGGGCTAACGTGGTGAATCACGGGTTTGAAACCGACAAGCGCAAACTGATGAGCGCCTCAATGGGATGGATGCGCTGGTATTCAGTTCGCGCGTGGATAACTACCCGCTGATCCTGTGCGAAGCGCTCTCCATCGGTGTGCCGGTGATTGCCACCCACAGCGATGCGGCACGTGAAGTGCTGGAAAAATCGGGCGGGACCACGTTTGCGGAGCATGAGGTGCTGCCCCTGGTGCAACTGCCG
>ENA-OQHY01000547-OQHY01000547.1-human-gut-metagenome-genome-assembly--contig:-NODE-547-length-20872-cov-7.500313_pt1 | contig 20872 bp, 21 predicted proteins | sample MGYA00242570_ERZ504733 | MGnify/ENA primary metagenome ERZ504733 (study PRJEB26092, sample SAMD00036219) | human gut metagenome | host: Homo sapiens | study: EMG produced TPA metagenomics assembly of... | reverse complement strand
TTTTACATCACCCTTTTCACTTTCCTGGTAGATATTCAATAACTCTTTGTTCTTTGTCACTACATACGCAAAATACAATGCATCACGATTAAACTCTCGATCTAGATCTTCTTTTAAAATCTGTTTTCTATAGATCATACGCAATAAATCAAAGAAGTCCTGTGTTGCCTTTTCACCTGTATTATACTTGTGATTTGTGTTCAGCTCAATCAGATTCAGTTTAAACTCATTGAACATATTTTCAAATCCAGGATGAATGATTTCTAGTTCACTCAATCTTTTAGCAGCATTCCATTTGGATTCACCTACATATAAGACGACTGTTAAAATCATGGGAAGTCTTGTATGCGTAGGTACATGCGTCTTAAAGTTTTGACGAATATAACGCATACGAGCAACACTTTCATATTCCATAACTCTTGCGACCATGGATTGATCGACATAGCTTTGGCTTTCAATCACGAACAAATCCAAATATGTACCATCCTCATACCGCTTAATGATATCCACATGCTTACTAGAAACATTCATGACAAGTTCATTATTTTCATCCTTAAGATATTCAGGGTTTAACACTTGCTTCCCATCAAATAAAAGTGCATTAAAGATCGAGACAAAGTTTTTGGGTTGTCCTAAAAACTTTTTAGACTCAATATCAATCGAATTCAAGATGATCCCTCCTTTCTTCTCTCTCTAATACGAAAAAAAAGAAGGAAATTTTAGAAAAGATGCACATTTTGATAATTTCACATAATTCAATCTGATTTCACAACATTTACCAAAGTTATACTAAATTTATGACAACATAGAATGATATTCTATAAGTGCCTTAAAGATAAGGCAATGAATATAGAAAATAAACCAATATTCATATCTCTCTCCTAAAAATAATAATAAACAAAAAGAAGCCATTCTAGACACCAACACTAGAATGGTTTCTTTGTTACTAAACTTGTAGAATAGTACTTTTTTCGTTACAATACAACTATGCCAAGAATTCAAAATGACTGTATAAATACAATAGAAATTAAAAAAAGTAAATTTATAACCTATCTTCATAGAACGCAAGATGAACAAGAGGCCAAGGATTTTTTAAAAGCTATAAAAAAAGAACATCCCAATGCCAATCATCATTGTACAGCTATGATCATTGGAAACATTATGCGATCTAACGACGATGGTGAGCCAAGCCAAACCGCTGGACATCCCATGTTAGACGTTTTAATGCATAATGATATGCAAGATATTCTAGCCGTTGTAGTACGCTATTTTGGTGGAATCAAACTTGGAACTGGCGGTCTTGTAAGAGCCTATAGTTCAAGTGTTTCTGAAGCTTTAAAAGCGGCAACCCTAACAACGGTTACAACCCTTCAAGAATATCAAATTCATTTTTCTTATGATTTGATTGGAAAGGTTGATCATTACTTTAGAACACAAAATATTGAAGTCATTGAACAACAATATGAAGAAGATGTAGTCTATCATTTCCTTATTCAAGAAGATATTTCTAAAGATTTAATGGAACTTACAAACGGAAAGATACAAATTCAATATATACAAGATATAGAAACCGAATGCGTAATTTAATTTACGCACAATGAATATGATATACTTTAGAAAAGCGAGGTACATTTATGGATAGTATTCTTACCCTTATAGCATTTTTCGTAGTCATCTTTATTTTTTGGATGTTAGCAAGTTGGCTACTTCCAATTATTTTACCAATCATCATTGTCTTCTGGATCATTTCCCTATTCACACAAAGAAGACATGTACATGTTCACACTTACAATAGTACACAAAACCAAAACGAACAACCAAAATCAGCACCAAAACATGGAGCTATTGATGTTGAATATACGGAACATGAAGATGATGGAGATGAACAATGATTTGTCACAACAGTGTTGGTTATGATGCACAAATCAAAGACTTGTTGATTAAATCTGCCTTCAATATGAATGAAAATGAAGTTGATGTCTGGATGAAATATCAATATAATCCACAACACATGTTCTGCTTCTGGCAAGATGATAAGATTACTTCTTGTCTTCAAGTCACAAAAAGAACGATGATGTTTTTGGATCGACAAATACGTGTATCTGTGATTGGTATGGCTGCAACTTTACCTGATTATAGACAAAGAAAACAATTTTCTAACTTATTAGATGCCGCCATTTCACAAGCTACCTACAACGATTTATTAACCATCACATATACAAATATGCCAAAATTATTTGAAGCCAAAAGCTTTCAGCACATTTCAAACACAAAAGAATATTGGATTGGAGCTCCACTATGCAGAAGTGGAAACCCATTCCACATCAAACAAAAAGCAGAGAATTTATACCCATTATATTTCCAATTTATGCAGTATTTTGATGGCAGTATTCTATTAAGTGAAGATGAATTCGATCAACTTATTCAATACCATCAAAATTTAGGAAAATCCATTGTCACAATCACAAATGAAGATAAACAGCCAAAAGGATTTGCGATATATTCCACAAAAGATAAACAAGCCCATGTCGAAACCTTGATTTATTTCGACTCTCAAGCTATTCAAGATCTTTTAAGCTATATATCCATAAACAATGAAGTAACATCCATTCTAATCAGTGAAAGTGAAAGATTCGATAAATTATTTCCTTTACACTTTCCAAGAATGGATAAAAAATTAATGGTCAGATTAAACAATTATAAATTATTTGATAAATTCTCGAACACCAATATCAGAAACGCAAAAACAGCTTATGAACTATTAGAAAAGCCTACATGGAACCACTTCCAGTAGGCTTTCTTTCTTCTCTTTTAAACAAAACATAACCTATAAAAGTTCATGTCATCAAGAAATTAATTCTGCATATGAATCATTTCTTCTTCAAATATTGGATACGAAATAAGTACTTCACTATCCAAATTTTCATTAAACATATTTACACCACTAATCTGATGATTATTGTATGTCGTATAATAGTAAATTCCATTTCTTAAGTCGCAACAAGACGTATAAATTGTATATTCATACTTACCTGGTTCTACTTCACAAAGACCTTTTTGTTGCGTAACACTACCAATAATGTGGAAATATTGATTTAAATCATTCTTATCACTTGTCGCATTTGCTCTTGTATAGGCAACACGCACAAATCTAGATCCACTCGATAAGTCTCCAGGAAGTCCCATAGCTCCAAACCCACGTGAATAGGCAGTTAAATCCAAGCCAAAATTATTTTTAGGTTGTTTATTTGATAAATACATATAATCATTCAAACGAAATAACTGCATAGGAAATGGCGGATTGTTTGTCAAAACATGCGTAGGATTATCATATACATGCATACCATCTTCCATACACTCAACGACAATGCTTTCATTTTCATCACTAATCATATAGTGTAATTCAGCTACTGGAAAGTGTTCATTAAATGGTGTGGCACAAACATTTGTATTTTCTAATACGACTCTTGCCTCTTTGACACTTGCACATTGTGATAAGATCCAAGGAATAAATTCAAAGGCAGCCACATTATTTTTACCTTCTTTTACTTCATAAAACTTTGCGTTTCCAACAAAGTTTAATCCAGCCATTCCCAAGCCTTTCTCATTCATGGCATCATAATATAATGGATACTCTTCAAATACATGGGCCATTCCAATCAGAGCATAATGACTTTCATGTTGATCTAAATGTCTAAAATGAAAATCATAATTGCGTGGCGTAACAGCTACTTGTTCTCCATATGAAAATTCATAATCTAAATTCCTTCCAAAAAACTGATTAAAGCTTAATGCGGTACACATTAAAATCATCTCCTTCTACTTAGTAGCTTAACACAAACTACAAAAAGATTACACACATAATAATGTACAAATCAAAATATGTGTTCATTGCGTTAAGTACCAAAAAATATATATTTTAAGTATCATAAGAAATGCCTTATCTTATGATTAACCCTTTGGAAAATTATTCAACCCTATAAACTCAAGATACATTTTTATCTTAATAATTTTCCTCTCCCTAAAGCAATGTCAAGCCCGGACATTGCTTTTTATTTTACCTAAAAGAAAAAAGCCATAAGTTTCCCTATGACTTAAAACGCAAATACAATTCCTACAACCGCACTAGCTACAATAAACCAGATTGGATGTAATTTAGGTTTATACTTACTCAACGCCAACAATATGAATAGGCAAATAAATTGTTTCCAGTGAAATGTTGAGAAGTATAATCACCAAATAAAGTCGTCACCAAAATATCAATGGTAGCCACGGCAATAAAGGCAACAACAGCAGGTTTTAATCCGGCAAAGATTTGTTGAACAAGCTTCGCCTCTTTAAATTTCTCTAAGAAATTGGCAATGATACAAATAATAATCAGACTTGGTAAGACCAAACCAAGTGTTACCACAATCGAACCTAATACACCATATTGACTAAAGCCTACGTAACTAGCCATATTGACGCCCATAGGACCTGGTGTAGATTCACTAACCGCAATCATTGTAGATAGATCACTCATAGTATACCAGCCATAACGAACGCCAATCTCTCTTAAGAAAGGAATGGTCGCAAGACCGCCTCCTACCGCAAATAGTCCAGTCTTGAAAAATTCTAAAAACATGAGTAACAATTTAGTCATTTTTCTTTAACCATCCTATTCTAGAGAAAACAACACCCGCAATACCAGCACCAATCACAAGTAGTACAGTAGATACTTTAGTAAACATCGCAAAAATAAGAGCCACCGCAAAAATCAAGAAACCAATCTTATTTTTAATATTACCCTTACCTAGTTTCAATACCGCATTAATCATCAACATACATACAGCTACACGAATTCCATTTAGAGCATGTTGCACGATAGCTAAACTTGAAAAGTTTGTGATCAAACCTGCAATTATACTAATAATGATAATAGAAGGAGTAACTACACCTAGAGTAGCGGCAATCGCACCTGGAACTCCAGCTTGATAATATCCAATAAATGTCGATGTATTGATCGCAATAACGCCAGGTGTACATTGACCAATCGCATAATAGTCCATGACTTCATCTTCTGTAGCCCAATGATACTTTTCAATCACTTCCTTTTGAATCATTGGCAACATGGCATATCCACCACCAAAAGTAAATAGACCCATCTTAAACCAAGAAACATATAATTGAATAAGTTTCTTCATTTTACTCTCCTTTTAATACAAATTTTTCAATAACTTCACAAACAGCACCTTCTTCACAAGTAGCCGTTGTAATATAGTCACAATCTGGTTTAATACCAGGTGCAGCATTTTGTACTCCAACACCTAAACCAGCATCTTTGATCATAGATAAATCGTTATAGTTATCCCCAATCGCAATCGTATCCTGAATATCAATATGTAATAGATCGGCTAGTTTTTTTAATCCAGCCCCCTTATTTACACCCTTATGATTAAATTCAATATAACGATTACTTGAATAAGAAACATCCATATCATACGTAATATCCTTTAGATCACGATCAATACTTTGAAGATACTCAAAATCTGTATTTGTATATAATACTTTTACAATTTCTTGCCCCTTTAAAAAATCAAGATTCTGATCAAATACCTCAATCATTTCCTGACGATTCTGCACATATCTTTTTTCATCTTCCGTTAAGTTATATGCATATACCGCATCACGCGTATATACATGAATGACTACATCATAATTCAATCCACGCTTATATAATTCTTCAGCTTTTTCAAAAGAAATACCTTCAAAATGTAAAAGTCGATTGTCCTTATTTTCAGTAATAGCACCCCCATTATATGAAATCACATATTGATTGGCTTCATCAAAAAGATCCAATTCCTTTAATGTACCCTGCACTGTGTTATAGCCTCTTCCTGTAGCCAGTACAAAATTTAACACCTAAATCTTTCAATTTTTTAATGGCTTCAATATCTCTAGAATCAATTGTTCGATCGGGTTTGATCAAGTTTCATCTAAATCACACGCAATTAACTTATACATAAGTAAACATCCTCCCTTAGATATGGAAAAATTATAAACCAAAATTTTTCAAAAAAAAAAGTAGCACAAAGCTACTTATAATACAGAACCAATCACATGAACCACAAAAGCTAAAATCCATGCAAGTACACATTGCCATGCCACTACACCGACTGCCCATCTTGCGCCTAGTTCTCGTTTAATAGATGCGATAGCCGCCACACATGGTGAATAAATCAAGCAGAATACAAGTAAAGAAGCAGCTGATAGTGTAGTTAATGCACTATGTAAACCACCTACAAATAATACTTGTAGTGTAGAAACAACACTTTCCTTAGCCATAAATCCACTAATTAAAGATGTCACAATACGCCAATCTTGAAGTCCTAATGGTGCAAATACAGGAGCAATCCATCCGGCTACCATTGCCAAAATACTTTGGCTTGAATCTTTGACCATATCGAATTGTAGGTTAAAGCTTTGAAGGAACCATACAAGTACAGTTGCCACAAAAATAACCGTAAAGGCTTTTTGTAAGAAATCCTTCGCCTTTTCCCACAACAATTGACTCACATTCTTTAATCCAGGCAAACGATAGTTTGGAAGTTCCATCACAAATGGAACAGCTTCACCTTTAAATAAAGTATTTTTAAATAAGAATGCGATTAAAACACCTACGACAATGCCCAAAACATAAAGCCCTGCCATAACTAGGCCGCCTTGTTTTGGAAAGAATGCATTCACAAAGAAGGCATAAATAGGTAATTTTGCGGTACAAGACATAAATGGCGTCAATAAAATCGTCATCTTACGATCTCTTTCACTTGGTAAAGTACGTGTCGACATAACGGCTGGTACCGTACAACCAAATCCAATCAATAAAGGAACGATACTTCTTCCTGACAACCCAATCTTTCTTAATAGTTTATCCATAAAGAAGGCTACACGCGCAATATATCCACTATCTTCCATCATAGATAAAAAGAAGAATAGTGTCACAATGATTGGTAAGAAAGATAAGACAGAACCTACACCCGCAAAGATACCATCAATCACCAAACTATGTACAGCATAGCTTACGTGAGCACTTGTCATCCATGCATCCACTACTTGTGTGATCCAATCAATACCAAGTTCTAATAATCCTTGAAGCCATGCTCCAACCACATTAAATGTTAGATAGAATACAAGTAACATAATTCCAATAAACATAGGAATGGCAGTATATTTACCCGTTAAAATACGGTCAATTTTTTCACTTCGAACACGCTCTTTACTTTCCTTAGGCTTAACAACGGTTTGTTCACAAACCTTTTCAATAAAGGAAAAACGCATATCGGCAATGGCCGCACTATGATCGAGTCCACGCTCTTTTTCCATTTGAAGCACAATGTGCTCAATCATTTCTTTTTCGTTATCATCTAAATCTAAACGATCAAGAATCAATGTATCGCCTTCAATAATCTTACTGGCCGCAAAGCGCAAAGGAATATCTTCCTTTTTGGCATGATCTTCAATCAAATGACAAATGGAGTGAATACAACGGTGAACAGCTCCACCGAAATCATCTTCCCCACAAAAATCTAAACGACCTGGTCTTTCTTGATATTTTGCGATATGAATGGCATGTTCAATCAATTCATCTACACCTTGGTTTTTAGCTGCAGAAATAGGTATAACTGGTACACCAAGCATAGCCTCCATACCATTGATATCAATCGAACCTTGATTGTTGGCAACTTCATCCATCATATTAAGTGCTACAACCATCGGAATATTCATTTCTAAAAGTTGCATAGTCAAATATAGATTTCGCTCAATATTTGTGGCATCTACAATATTAATGATAGCCTTAGGCTTATCATTTAACACAAAATTACGCGATACAATTTCTTCACTCGTATAAGGCGACATCGAATAAATACCCGGTAAATCTGTCACCATTGTATTTGGATACCCTTTGATTGGACCATCCTTTCGATCGACGGTTACACCCGGAAAATTTCCAACATGTTGATTCGATCCCGTGAGTTGGTTAAACAAAGTGGTTTTTCCACAGTTTTGATTTCCTACCAAGCATATGTTAAACAAGTTCCTTCTGGCAAAGGATGTGCATCTGCCTTTACATGATATTTACCATCTTCACCTAAACCAGGGTGAACGGTGTTATTTATATTTTCTGCACTCTCATGCTTTCGTGTTCTCTCATCAATTAATTCAACCAATATTTTTTCAGCTTCATCTAAACGAAGCGATAATTCATAACCATGAATCTGTAGTTCCATTGGATCGCCCATAGGCGCAAACTTTACAACTGTAACCTCGGCTCCAGGTATAACTCCCATATCTAGAAAATGTTGTCTTAATGCACCCGTTCCTCCAACGGCCTTAATCAATGCACTCTGTCCTATTTTTAACTCTTTTAACGTCATGCATATCCCTCCCTAATCAGTCTAATTAATTATATCCACATTCTTTGTGTAGTCAATTATAGTATATTATATTGTTTACAATTTCTTCAAAAAAAAGCTAAATGAAAATTCATTCACTCAGCTAATAATTTTTCCATTTGTTTCTATAACATTTTTATACCAATAGAAACTTTTCTTTTTATATCGTTTAAATGTGCCTGTACCATCATTATTTCGGTCTACATAAATAAAGCCATATCTTTTTTTCATTTCAGCAGTTGATGCACTTATTAAATCAATACATCCCCATGATGTATATCCCATAACTTCTACACCATCATCTTCGATTGCATTTGAAACTTGTGCTAAATGATCATTCATATACTGAATTCTATAATCGTCCTCAACCCAATAACCATCTTTTTCTTCTGAAAGCAATGTATCTTTTGCGCCCAAGCCATTTTCTACAATAAACAATGGTTTTTGGTAACGATCATAATATGTATTCAACAAATATCTTAACCCTTTTGGATCAATTTGCCATCCCCATTGACTTTCCTGTAGGTAAGGATTTTTTACTCCTGTAGTTAAATTTCCTTTACCTTTTTCATATTGTTCAGGATTTGAAGCAATACATTTCGACATATAGTAACTAAATGATAAAAAGTCACATGTATTCTTTAAAATTTCTAAATCTTCATCAGTAGCATCAAGTACCACACCTTCTTTTTCCATCATTTTTAAAGCATAAGAAGGATAATATCCACGCATATGAATGTCTGTAAAGAAATATCCACGTTTACTTTCTTCCATAGTAGCGATAACATCATCTGGATTACATGTTCTTGGATAACTTGTAAGACCTAAACCATACATCCAATTTTATTCTCAGAATCAATTTCGTGCCCAATTTTAGTTGCCAACGCACTTGCAACTAATTCATGATGTGCTGCTTGATATAAGTCCTGTGCTTTCAATAGGTTTTTTTGTGTTAAAATACCCGCACCCATCAAAGGAAAATGCCAAATACTATTAATTTCATTAAATGTTATCCAATAGTGAACTTTTCCTTTATAACGAGTAAATACTGTACGAACGTACTTTTCATAAAATCCTATTAAATCTCTACTTCTCCATCCATCATACTTTTTTGCCAAATGATAAGGCGTTTCATAATGAGACAAAGTAACCAATGGCTCAATTCCGTACTTTTTGCATTCATCAAATACATTGTCGTAAAATTCTAGTCCTTTTTCGTTAGGTTTTTCATCATCGCCATTTGGGAAAATTCTAGACCATGCTATGCTCATTCGATACACCTTAAATCCCATTTCAGCAAATAAAGCAATATCTTCTTTATAATGATGATATAAATCAATTCCTTTTAACTTTAAATTATGTTCATCAATGACTTCACTAGGTCCTTGCATAATTCCATGTGGCATATAATCTTGAATACTAGCACCTTTGCCATCTTCATTCCATGCACCTCACATTGATTGGCTGCCGTAGCGCCTCCCCATAAAAACTCCTTAGGAAATTTCATTTTAACACCTAACTTCTATTTTTTAACGAAAGACTTTCACTAATTCTTCGCCTACTTTTACATCTGATTTTTGTGTTTCAATTACATCAATAAATTGATCACTATTCGTGATAATAACTGGCGTTACCATATTGAAACCTTCTTTTTGTAATGCCTCTAAATCAAATTCAGCTAACAAGTCACCTTTTTTAACACTTTGACCACTCTTTACTTTAGCCTCAAAATATTTACCTTCTAAATTTACTGTATCTAATCCCAAATGAATAATTGCTTCAATTCCATCTACACTAGTTAAACCGTATGCATGTTTTGTAGGGAAAACAGTATTTACAACTCCATCAAAAGGAGCATATACTTTTCCTTCACTTGGAAGAATTGCTACACCTGGACCCATGATTTTTTTAGAAAAAAACGTCATCCTCAACATTTTCTAAAGGAACAACTTTACCATTCATACAAGATGAAATTTCAGTATATTTATTCAATTTTGTGTTATCTGCTTCAATAACTTCACTATTAGAAGAAGTATCCTCACTTTTTGGCACGCCAAACAATAAAGTTAAAACAAATGAACTTACTAATGCAATTACAATACAAATAAATGCATTTCTGACGTTAGATAAATCATCACAAATATATACCGGTAATGCTGTTACCCCTGCAGTTGCGCTTGCATATGTACGCATATTTGTAAGTCCACCCCAAAGACCTGCAATACCACCGCTGATCATAACAGTCCAAAGAGGCTTTTTCAATTTCATAGTAACACCATAAAGAGCTGGTTCAGTAATTCCAAATAAAGCAGTTGTTGCACTAGATAATGCTGTTGATTTCATTTCTTTATCTTTCGTTCTTAATGCCACCGCAAAACATGCACCTGCCTGTGAAATATTACTTGCTAACATACCAGGGCCTAACAATGTTCCATATCCTAATGTTGCATATTGTGCTAGTTGCACTGGCATAAAACTATAATGCATACCAGTCATAACAAACAACGGACAGAAAGCACCCATTAATACCGGAATTACCCAACGAGCTTGATTATTCAAGAAATCAAAAATATTACATAAGATATCACCAACAAATGAACCTAAAGGACCAATTATAGCAAATGCCAATGGTGTCATAATCAAGAATACAATTAAAGGAACTAAGAATACTTTAACTGCATTAGGGCTAATTTTCTTTGCAAACTTTTCCACATAAGATTGAGCCCAAACGATTAGAATTGCTGGCACTACACTACTTCCATACGATACCAGTTTAATTGGTAAACCAATAAATTTAAAAGCTTCTCCAGCGGATACAATTCCTGCATATGTTGGGTGAATCAACATAGCGCCTAAAACAGCAGCAATAAATGTATTACATCCAAATCTTTTAGCACTAGATACAGCCAAGAAAATAGGTAAGAAATAGAATGCTGAATCAGCTACCATAGCTAATAAAACATAAGTTTGTGAAGTAGCTTCCACAACATGAAATGCTGTCAATAACGCTAATACAGCTTTGATCATACCTGCCCCACAAATAGCAGGAATTACTGGTTGGAAAATCGCTGTAATTGCGCCTAATACACGATTTACTAAAGATACATTCCTCACTGTTTGCATTTACAGTTTCAGAAAAACTACCCATTTTTTTTATTTCATCACATACATGTGATACATCTGATCCAATAACTACTTGAAATTGACCATTTTTATTTACAACTCCCTGTACACCTTTTACTTTTTCTAAAGATTCTACATCTACCTTTGACACGTTTTTTAATGTAAATCTTAAACGAGTCATACAATTTGTAACAGATTCTATATTTTCTGTTCCGCCAATATTTTTTACAACTTCATTGGCTATAGTTTCATACTTATTCATAATTTCCTCCTGATTTTTGATAAATTTTAAGATTGGTACCATAATCTTTCAATTTCTAATATATGTAGACTGATTGCACAGTTACTACCAAAAATAAAAACCTGAGCATATGAAAAAGACAACGAATCCCTTCGAAATCATTCATAAGCTCAGGTTATTGCCTGCCTAACAGTTACAAGCCTGAATGCTAACTTTTAATTCTAGAACAAACACGATTAATATGTAACATAAAATAAGTCATTTCTTCATTCGTTAATTCTATGTCACAATTTTCTTTGATATACTTCTTTACTTTTAAAACACAACGATAAGCATCCGGATAACGTTCTCTAATTTGTTGATAAAGAATGTCATCTGTATCTTGATTCAATTCTTTTGCAAACAATCTACGCGCAAAATATCGAATATGTGTAACAAAACGAGTATAATTTAAGGAGTTTTCATCCAATTTTATTTGATAATGGTATTCCACTATATGCAGAATATCTTCTACCATTTTTGTCACTTTAACAGTTTGTGACATTTCCTCTCCATTTTGTTGTGCATTCACAAAATGCATTGCTATATATCCAGCCTCATCTTCGGCCATAATACATCCCGCTTCATATTGAATCATATCTAAAGATTTTAAAGCAGCTTTAAATTCATTTGGATAAAACTTTTTTCACCTCAAATAATAATGCATTTTTTAAATTCTCATTCTTTTTATAACGACGAACAGCATATGTAATATGGTCAGATAAAGCTAAATATATACTTGAATCAAATCTTATGCCTAATTCTTTTTGCGCCATTTCAACTATTGATACAGTTAATTCGACGTATTGCTGTGGAATTTCATCAAACAACTGAGAAAACTTTTCATTTAATTCATTTTTATCAAAAACAAACTTTTTTTGAATCAATGACTCATCAATCCTATCTCCACTCTTTTTTCCAAAAGCAATTCCCTTCCCCATCACAATAACTTCTTCTTCATTTTCATCCAATGCTAGAAGAGCATTGTTATTAAATGCTTTTTTTAATCTCATTCTCTCACCTGCTTACCAATAAATAAAAAAACACCTCAATCATATCAAAAAACAAATATCATCCCATATTTATTTATTAATATCATCAAGGTGTTGCCTGCCTAACAGTTACAATCCTCACTGAATACGTTTACATGATAGCATGATGTTTTTGTTGTGTCAACAGAGAATAAAAACATTTTAAATATAATATTATTGACACATTTCATCCATTTGTTTACAATTGAACTGTTCACAAGTAAACATTAGGAGGACATATGTTGACAATTGAAGAATTTTTACGTTTATCCAATCGATTGCGTGAATATTATGGCAAACAAATCAAAGATCGATTTTCAGAATACACGTTTTCCCCAAATGAAATTTCGATTCTAATTTTACTACAAAACAACACATCCATTACGACAAGCACACAGCTTCGTGTTGTACTCGGTGTTTCAAAAGCTTTGGTTTCTCGAAGTGTAACGAGTTTGCAACAAAAGGGATTGATCACAATGAAGAAAGTTTCAGAAAATAGAAGGATTTCTTATATTGAATTAACGGAAGAAGCGATTCCTGTATTAGAAAAAATATCTATTGAGATTGATAAAATCAATCAAGTTTTATTCAAGGACATCCCCACAAAAGATATTCAATGCATGATTGATACAATGAATAAAATGAATGAAAAAATAGAAGGAGCAAACTAAAATGAAATTTACAACAGCGTCCGAAGTGGATTTAGGACACGAAAAAGTTGGTAAGTTACTCTTTATGTTGGCGGTTCCTGCCATCTTAAGTCAAATTGTTAACTTACTCTATAATGTAGTTGACCGCATGTATATTGGTCACATTCAAAATGTAGGAGCTATTGCCCTAACAGGCGTAGGCGTTTGTTTACCAATTATTATGATTGTATCCGCCTTTGCGTGCTTAGTCGGTATGGGTGGTGCACCAAGAGCTAGTATTTATATGGGTAAACAAGATAATCCTACTGCTGAAAGAATCATGGGTAACTGTTTTATCGCATTGATTATGATTTCATTAACTCTAACTGTATGTTTATTGGTTTTCCAAACCCCATTACTACAATTATTCCAGGCAAGTTCAAAAACAATTGTTTATGCCAAACAATATATGGGTATTTATGCCTTAGGAACCATTTTTGTTCAAATGACCCTTGGAATGAATGCCTTTATTTCTTGTCAAGGATTCTCTAAAACAAGTATGATGACCGTTTTAATTGGAGCTATCTTAAACATTATTTTAGACCCTATTTTTATCTTTGGATTCAATATGGGAGTAAGAGGGGCTGCACTAGCTACCATCATTTCGCAAGCTATCAGTGCAATCTGGGTCATTCGTTTTTTGAGTGGTAAACAGACTGTTCTTAAGTTAAAAAAAGAAAACTTTAAAATCATACCAAGCCTATTAATTCCTAGTTTAGCTTTAGGTATCGCACCTTTTGTGATGCAGTCAACAGAAAGCTTGATTTCTTTGTGCTTTAATATGCAACTCTCTAAATTTGGTGGGGACGTTGCGATTGGAAGTATGACCATTCTAACGAGTGTTATGCAGTTTGCGATGATGCCACTTCAAGGATTAACGCAAGGTGGACAACCCATCATCAGTTACAACTTTGGTGCTAAAAACGCAGATCGTGTTAAAAAAGGATTTTTACTTCAAACACTATGTTGTTTCACATACGCAAGTATCATCTGGCTTTTAGTAGAATTATTCCCACAAGTATTTATTTCTATCTTCACAAATGATTCAGACTTAATGGCAATGGCAAGCTGGGCCATTCGTATCTATATGGCATGCGTCTTATTGATGGGGCTTCAGATTTCTTGCCAACAAACCTTCATTGCGTTTGGAAATGCCAAGATTTCAGTATTTTTAGCTATCTTTAGAAAGATCATCGTCTTAATACCATTGATTTTTATCTTACCAAACATCTTATCCGATCATATCTTTGCGGTATTCTTAGCAGAACCAATCGCAGATTTTATTGCGGTAAGCACAACAGTAACGTTATTTATTAAAAATTTTAAAAAGACATTAGCACAAATGAGTTATGAATGACTCATTTTTTAGTATATTCAACAATTCTTCTTTCGTATTCTTTTCCGGATGATAAAAACTATATTTTAAACACATATTCAGAGCTTCTTGAATCTGTTTTCCTCTTAAATTTGTAGCCTCTATAATATCTTTTCCATTCAAGCAAGTTGGGATATACTCATACAGCGATTTCTATTTTGGATGTAATAGTCATAGAACAATTCTACATCGATAGCTGATTTTTGTCCTAATTCAGAATGGGCCATCGCATCACAATAGCGAATTTGAAGCAAATTCAATAAGTGTTCTTCATCCAAATGATATGTAACACGATACTTATAAATACAATCTAAATCACAGGTAAATTTATCGTCATGATGTAAGACATAGAATGGAATCCACTTTCTTTGTTCATTAGTAAGTTTAAAACGTCGACAAAGCTCTTTAGACAATTCACTTCCTACCTTCGCATGATGCTTAAAATGATCCTTTCCATTCGAATCGGTTGTCTTTACTTGTATTTTGCCTAGGTCATGGAATAATAACGCAAAGGCCAAAGTTTCATCATATGGTTTTAAATAGCACATCGCATCTAAAGTATGATGCAAGACATCGGTATAGTGATAGATTGAGTTTTGACTACACATCAATGCCAAATCCAACTCATTAAATACAGGTTTTAAAAGAAGTGTCATGTCTTGCAACACTTGTGGATTTGTTTCCATGATTTCTTTTAATTCATGTACGATTCTTTCTATCGATACATATTGAATCAAAGATGCATTTGTATCGATGGATTTTTTTACTGTTTCATCCATCGAAAAGCCTAGTTTTGCACAAAAACGATAGGCACGCAACATTCTTAGAGCATCTTCATTAAATCTTCGATCTGGATTACCCACACAACGAATGACTTTAGCTTTAAGATCAAATTGTCCTTTATACGGATCAATCAAGCCACGACTTGGATGATAGGCCATCGCATTCACAGTAAAATCACGTCTTGATAAATCTTCTTCAATTGTTGAAACATATTTCACACTATCTGGATGACGATGATCCTTGTATTCACTCTCTAAGCGAAAGGTTGTGATTTCAACGGGTGATTTCGATAAAACCGTTACCGTTCCATGTTTGAGTCCTGTTCCCACACTTCGATCAAATAAATTTAGTATCACTTCGGGTTTAGCACTTGTACAAATATCATAATCATGGATTGGTCGATCTAGTAAATAATCACGAACACATCCACCTACCACATACGCTTCATATCCAATATCATTTATTTTTTGAATGATTTCTAATATATATTCAGGTAATTTCATACTTCTATTATATAAGAATCGTACAAATATATTCTACCTATTATTATGATAATATTTCGTGCTCATGCATACTCTAGAAGACATCAATTTTAACAGAAAATATGCCAAAAACTATTTCACTAAAAATGCAGACTATTTTTTTTGAGCCTGCATATCTTTTCTGATTAATTCTTTGATATATCCCATTTTAGAATCAACTTCATCTAATTTCTTTATGATGTCTGCGTCCGTGTTGTAACTTAAACGAACGCAAATCATCTTTGTATTAATCTTATTCGATTTACTGTTAGCTCTAAGCTTTGCTTCTGAAGCCATGATACCTCCTATTCGCCATACATAAATGCGAAACTATCACTAATCTTTTCTTTTTATTTAATAAAAAGGTGCTGAATTGCACCTTAATTACTTTGTAACCTTTACATATGTTGGAATGGTATCCGCCATAATTTTCTTGGCAAGTTCCATACTTCCAAACATGAATTCAAAACCTTTTCCATAACTTACAGGCGTACAGAAGTTTCCTAAATCCTGAATTGTTTGTTTATCATCATTGATCATATCCACGACTAAGAACCAGTGGCTAGGCTGATCTTTGACCATTCTTTCTTTCAAATAAATAGAAAGAATGTCTGGATGAGAGTCACCAAATTCGCAGATAGCTCTTTGAAGTTCTGTTACACTTGAAATAGGATCACGAAGCTTTAAACTATCTCCTTTATGAATTGGATTTTCACTCACTTGTGAACCACGACTTTTATCAAGTTCAACCAATAAGTTGCAGTCTAATAAAACATTCGCTCCAAATGGATCGATCACAATGCCATGAATCTGGTTTAATGCCATCTTCACAAATGGCATATACTGATTATATGTCATAACCAAGGAATGGATTTCACTATCTTGATCCCATTTTTTCAATTGATCCATACTTGAGAAAACAGGAAAGAAACTATCTCCCTTATCATTTTGAATCAAAGACAATTGGAATTGTGTATTTGGTTCAAAGACTAAGACTCCCTTTTCATTGCGAGAAGGATCTTTATCCCATTGTGCTGGAATTAGAAAATTAGTCGAAATAAACGCATCCAACAAATTTCTAAATGCTGAATCTGTTTTTTCTCTATTAAATACAATTAATGTTTCTTGTAGTTTTTCATTTTTAAATTCATTTACCATAATTATTCCCCTGAAATTGTGCACTCAACAAAAGCGATACTTGGACTTACAACCTGGTGATAACTCCAATCTAAATCGTTACCCACACTAATTACGTGTTTCATCATATTTAAGAAATTATTTGCGACGGTAACCAAGGTAACATTCTTATCTCTTTTACCATCCTTTACCCAGAAGCCTGAGCATTGTAGTGAGAAGTTTGTAGAAACAAAATCAAGTCCAGCATGAAGTCCAGCTAAATTCTGTACGACAAAGCCATCCTTAATTTTTGTACATAAATCCTCAAAACTATCATTTCCAGGTACGATATAACAATTCATTGGTTGTACACTTACGCTAGATGCATAGCCCGATTTAAAACCATTTCCTGTACTATTTGTATGCATTCGATTGGCACTTCTTGTGTCATGAAGCATCATACATATTTTCCGTGATCCACCAACGTTTTGAAGAAGTTGGACATCCCTCATCATCAAAATTGGCAATACTTAGACAATCCGTATTCTTTGGATCATCAACAATTGTGATTTGTTCAGAGAAAATTTGTTCGTTAAACTTATCTTTTAAAGGTGAAATTCCCTTATACATTAATTCCCCATTAAATAAACCAGTAAATGCTGCAAATAAAGATGTCATCGCATCCTTTTCAAAGATGACTGGACATGTACAGCTTGGAATTGGTGTAGCCTTTAATTTATTTAAAGCCTTATCGCAAATACGGCATACAAATGAATCCAAATCATACTTTTCAAAGTCATAAACAACTTCAACTAAACTAGCATCCTTGACTTCTTCCTCTTCTTTAACGACAACACTGGCAACAATGTACTGCATTTCATCAAAATCCTGCACGTCCATACCTAAGCTATTCACAATACTGCGACTTCCACTACCTTGCTATAGCCCAAATATCCAACTTGAATGACACGTGGATCATAGGCTAAAATCTTAGCTTCTAATCTTTGAAGAATATCCTTCACATATTCTGTACTAGCCATATTCCAAGTCACATCTTTTTTTACGTACTCAATTGGTTCTGGTTTTCTTAATGAATCGGTTTCTTCATTTGAAATAATATGTGCTTGTTCAATCAATGACTTTAAAACAGTTTCACACATAGAATCATCTATTTCTTCCAAGGCCATATTGGCCATTTTTCCATCTACAATTCCACGAATACTTGTACCTGTCACTTTGCTGGATACTAAAGTGTCCATTTGTCCTTGAAACCAAGTCATTTCTTTTTCAACCGTTGTAGATTGATAGATTTCAAATTCTTGAATACCTAGACCAAGTGCTTTTTCAATCCATACTTGTTTATTCATTGGCCGTACCTCCTACTGTAATTTGTGAAACACGAATGGCAGGTTGACCTACATCTGTAGGAATTGAACCCGAACTAGCGCCACACATACCTTGTCCACGCTCTAAGTTTTTGCCAACGCGATCAATATTAAATAGGATGTCTGCACCATTACCAATCAAAGAAGCCCCTTTTACTGGATAAGAAATCTTGCCATCTTCAATTAAATAACCTTCTAATACGGCAAAGTTAAATTCTCCGGTTTGTGGATTTACACTTCCACCACCCATTTTCTTTGCGTATAGTCCTCGCTTGATTCCTTCAAACATTTCATCAAAATCATCATTTCCAGCCGCAATATATGTATTTGTCATACGCGAAGTTGTTTCAAATTTATAAGACTGACGACGTGAACTCGAAGTCGATTCCAGTCCCATTCTTCGACCATTCAAGCGGTCTATCATATAACTCTTTAGAATACCATTCTCAATTAATACACGTTTTTGTTGGGGATTTCCCTCATCATCGACATTTTGTGAGCCCCATGCATTTGGAATTGTGCCATCATCAATAGCCGTAACTTTATCACTTGCGACTTTTTGACCTAATTTATTACAGAATACACTCTGGTTTTTACTGACTGAACTTGCTTCTAGGGCATGTCCACAAGCTTCATGGAAAATAACACCGCCAAAGCCATTATCAATAATAACTGGCATTTTCCCCGATGGACAATCTTTCGCTTCTAATAATACTAAGGCAATACGGCTTGCTTCTTGTCCAATAGATTCTGGAGTTCTTTCTTCAAAGAATTCTAAGCCTTTACTTGCACCTGGCGCTTCATAGCCCGATTGTAAGTTTTGACCATCCTGTGCAAAAGAGGATACAGACATACGACAACGAATTCTTGTATCGTGTACAAGTCTTCCTTCACTATTTGAAATCTGTACATTTTGGCATACACTTGCCAACCCTACAGATACTTTTTGAATTTTATCTGAATACGCCTTTGCCGCATCACTTGCGCGTAGCATTAAGGCAACTTTCGTTTCTAATGAAGCTTCGACAGGATTTTCCTTGATTGGATGACGATTTTCATGAGTTTCTTCAACCAAAGAGATCGATACAGATTTAGATTCTATGCCAAATCCACCACGCAAATCATCCACTAAGGCATTTAATGATTCTTCACTTGTTTCATTTGTGTATCCATATACAGATTGCACACCTTTATATAGACGAATTCCAATACCAGCACGAATCAATACGTTTGTATCTTCTAATTTTCCATTTAACATGGATAAAGATTCGGTTGTACCTTCTTCTTCAAAGATTTCGGCAAAATCACAAGAAGAAGCCATGCAACGTTCTAATAATTTTTCTAATTGTTCCTTCTTTAACATATTTATCCCTCAATGCAATCTACAAATCGCTTTGTGATTAATTGAGGACGAGTAATAATAGATCCTACTACAACACTAAAGCATCCAAGTTCTAATACACGGCGTGCTTTTTCTGGTGTATCAATATTTCCTTCAGCAATCATTGGTACGTTTGATTGTTCTAAATATTTACGCATTAACTCAAAATCATTCGTTTCAACTTTATCGCCCTTACTTTCTTCTGTATATCCAACTAATGTTGTTCCTACAAAATCAAAACCTAATTGGGCTGCATGAAGACACTCTTCTAATGTAGAGCAGTCTGCCATTAATTTTTGTTCTGGATACTTAGCACGAATATCAGCATACAATTCATCTAAAGTTCTTCCATCTGGACGAACACGACAAGTTGCATCTAAGGCAACGATTTCTGGATGTGCCCCTTCAATCAATTCATCGATTTCTTTCATTGTAGGTGTAATAAACACTGGACAGTCCCCATATACTCGTTTAATAATTCCAATAACTGGTAAATCAACTTCTTTTTGAATTTCATTAATATCCTCTACAGTATTAGCGCGAATACCTTTTGCGCCTCCCCATTTAGCCGCTCTAGCCATACGTCCCATAATAAAAGATGAATGTAAAGGTTCATCTGGAAGTGCCTGGCAAGATACGATTAAGTGTCCTTTTACTGATTCAATGTTACTCATTATTTAGATCTCCTTCTTCTTACTTATATATAAGTAATTATACTACTTCTATAGGTGTAAAAACACGAATTTAAAAAAAATT
>ENA-OQHY01000545-OQHY01000545.1-human-gut-metagenome-genome-assembly--contig:-NODE-545-length-20895-cov-3.418095_pt1 | contig 20895 bp, 20 predicted proteins | sample MGYA00242570_ERZ504733 | MGnify/ENA primary metagenome ERZ504733 (study PRJEB26092, sample SAMD00036219) | human gut metagenome | host: Homo sapiens | study: EMG produced TPA metagenomics assembly of... | reverse complement strand
CTCACGCTGCTCCTGCACGGTCGACGCCGGTGATACGGAACGGGAACGGATCTTGCCGCGATCGGAAATGAACTTACGCAGCAGCGCAACGTCCTTGTTAATCGATCTCGGTGACCTTGGCGGCCTTCAGCGGGTTCGGCTTCTTCTTGAACGGCTTGACCGGCGGTTGCGGCCTCTTACGTGACATGATGTTCTCCTTATAAATCTTGATATTGATTGCTGCTGGCAGCGGGGAGGCAAGTACTGATCAGAACTCCGGGTCGGAATCGTCGCCGCCGAAATCGGAGGAAGCGCCGAACGTGGAGAAGCTACCGGCATCAGATGCACCGGCATTACTCCACGGGTCGACCGCAGGAGCGGACGGGTTGGCGGGAGCGGCAGACTGCTGGGAGTATCCAGCGCCACCACCCTGATAGCCACCGTTGTAACCGCCCTGGCCACCGGCATAACCACCTTGGCCACCCTGGTTGCCATAGCCTGATTGGACTGCTGACCACCCTGGAAACCACCGGAACGACCCTGGAAGCCGCCCTGACCGGACGACTGGCGAGTCACCTGTGCGGTGGCGTAGCGCAGGGAGGGCCCGATCTCATCGAGCTGCATCTCCACGACGGTTCGCTGGGAACCATCCTGTGCCTGATAGGAACGCTGCTGGAGCGACCGGTGGCAATCACGCGCATGCCCTTCTTCAGGGACTGGGCGCAGTGGTCGGCCAGATCACGCCAAGCGGAGCACCTCATGAACAGCGCCTGACCATCCTCGAACTGGTTGGTCTGACGATTCCAGGTTCGCGGGGTGGAAGCAATCGTGAAGCTCGCCACGGTCGCACCGCTGCCAATAGTGCGCAGCTCGGGGTCCGCAGTGAGGTTGCCCACGATGGTGATGACGGTTTCACCTGCCATAACGGTCCTTCTTACTTACCTTGAATACCAGCTGTTCAGCTGACTAAACGCTTGATTCAGCCCTTACGAAGAATCTTCGTACGGATCACGGATTCGTTGAGGTTCAGAACACGGTCAAGCTCATCGCTGGTAGCGGGCTCGGCGGTGTACTTCACCACGACGTAGTTGCCTTCGGTCTTACCGGCAATCTCATAGGCGAGCTTGCGACGGCCCCAGTAATCGGGCTCATCGAAAGAGCCGCCTTCCTTGGTGACGAGTTCCAGATACTGCTCGGTCAGCTTCTTCAGACCGCGCTCATCCAGCTCAGGATCGGCGATGAACATCAGTTCGTACTTGTGCGCAGACATCACCCACCTCCTTCGGACTATTCGGCCACGGACGTTCCGTGGCAGGAGTGTGTATGCGTGTTAGCCCATGACGCAGCACCAAACCGGCACCGCCTCTTCGGGCAACTTGGACAGTCTATATATGAGGCGGGACAGGGTATGCCCATATTCTTGCCGGTTTCGCGATGTCCACCGTTTTGGCCAAGCCCACGCAGCCCGCGGCTCCCATCACTCCCGGAGCGGCACCGGTAGCCGCACCTGGCGCGACCTCCACCACCATGAATGAGCAACAGAAGAAAATCTTCATCATCGTTGGTGCCGTGGCCGGCTTCCTCGTGCTGTTCGGTATCGTGTATGGCGTGCTGTCTTCCGCCGTGTTCAGCGCGAAGAGCGTTGCGAACAGCTATGTGGCCGCCATCTCCTCCGGCAACTACGACAAGGCCAACACCATCGCCGATCCTCACGTGAATACGAACCAGCGCGCACTGCTGACCAGCAAGGCATCCTCGGGCGAGAACACGCGCATCACCAACGCGCGCATCTCGCAGACCTCCAATAATGCCGATGGCACCGTGAGCGCCCAGCTGACGTACACGCTTGAAGGCAAGGAGGTCAACGGCAACTTCACCATCAAAGACAATAAGGTCAGTGTCGAGTTCTCCGAGTGATTTCGGCAATCTCAACACTCTTACGAAATAAGCACCCCGCCGTGGCGTTCGCTGCGGCGGGGTGCTTGTACACTGGTTAAGGCGTAAATCACACAGCGACTCAAACAAAGGATGCGAACGCATGTCGGCGATTCTTGAAGGCACTCCGGATAAACGACTCGTATTGGTCACGGGCCGCGCCTACCCCGAGCTAGCTGAGAAGGTGGCCGAATGCTTGGGAACCGAAATCCTCGAAACCACGTCCTATGACTTTGCCAATGGCGAGATGTACGTGCGTTTCACCGAACCGGTGCGCGGTGCGGACGTGTTCGTGCTGCAGTGTCATTCGGGCGATATCAACAAGTGGATCATGAACAGCTCATCATGATCGACGCTTTGAAGCGCGCCTCCGCCAAGTCGATTACCGTGGTGGCGCCCTTCCTCGCTACTCGCGCCAGGATAAGAAGCACCGCGGTCGTGAGCCCATCACCGCCCGTCTGATTTTCGATCTGTTCCACGCCGCCGGTGCCGACCGCATTATGACGGTCGATCTGCACGCCGCTCAGGAGCAGGGTTTCTTCGATGGTCCGGTCGATCATCTAACCGCCATGCCGGTGCTGCTCGATTACGTGCGTTCCGCCCTTGATCTGGGCAACACCACCATCGTGTCCCCGGATGCCGGCCGTATCAAGGTGTCCGAACAGTGGGCCGCCAAGCTAGGCAATCTGCCGCTGGCATTCATCCACAAGCAGCGTGATATTACTCGTCCGAACCATGCCGAGGCACATGGCATTATCGGCGATGTCGACGGCCGCGACTGCGTGGTCATCGACGACATGGTCGATACCGCCGGTACTATCTGCGAAGCCGTGCGCACCCTGAACGAATCCGGCGCCAAGTCGGTGACGCTGGTCGCCACCCATGGCCTGCTCTCCGGCCCGGCCGTGGAGCGCCTGTCTCACTGCGGCGCGCATGAAATCGTGTTTATGGACACCGTGCCGATTCCCGAAGAGAAGCGCCTGCCGAATATGACCGTACTGTCTTGCGCACCGCTGCTGGCCGCGGGTATTCGCTCCGTGTTCGAGGAAGGTTCCGTGGCGATTCTGCTCGACGGCCTGCCCGAGGACATGCGTCCGCGCAATATCTATGCGTGATTGATACGCCGAAAATCCTTACGACGCCGCTTGGCTAATTGATCAAGCGGTGTTTTTCGTATAGCTCCAATCAGATGAAGGCGCGCTCGCCGAAGATGGCGGTGCCGACGCGCACGATGGTGGAGCCTTCTTCGATGGCGTAGGCCATGTCATGGGTCATGCCCATTGACAGTTCGGTGCAGTCGGCCGTGCTTCGGCACCGGAGGCAAGAATCTGGTCACGAGTGCGGCGCAGATGCGCGAAGCCCGCACGAATCGTGCGCTCATCATCACATGGGCACCAATAGTCATCAATCCCTGCAAGCGCAGTCCGCCCATCGCACCGATGCGCTGGGCCAAGTCGATGGCGTGGCTGGGTGCGCAGCCGGACTTCGATTCCTCGCCGGATTCGTTCACCTCCAGCAACACGCCGACCGTGATGCCGCGCATGGTGGCACGGCGGGCGATCTTTTCCGCCAGTTCGATGGAATCCACGGATTCGATGGTGTCCACTACCGGCAGCACCTTGCCGATTTTATTGGCTTGCAATTGGCCGATGAGATGGAAAGGAATATGCGTTGCAGCTGCGGCATTGGCCGTGTCAGCCTCAGCGGCATCAATCACGCCTAGCGAATAACCACGCTCCCCCAGTCGTTTTGCCAGACCGTCAGCCTTGACAGTAATCTCCTGTGGACGATTCTCACCAATCACGCGAATACCAGCATCGATAGCCGCCAGAATCTCGCCGACATCGCGCGTCTTGGTGGCAGCCAGCAATTGGACCGAACCGGCAGCACGCCCGGCTGCGGACTCCGCTGAGGCAATCCGGTCAAGCACGCGATGCACACCATCAGTAATCTCTTGTGCGCGCGCCTGATCGATAACTTCGTTGGCGAGATCCTTATGGTCCATGTATGCCGTCATTGCTGCCCCTGTTCGTAGATTCCCCACCATCGTAGTCTCATACGCGCACATAATGCTTGTTATTGAACAAAAGTGAAGCCCCCGCTGTTCATGCGCGGGGGCTTGGTGATGCTAGGCCGAGCGAGTGGGACTAGCAGGTACCGGACTTGCGGCGCTTGAGGATGATTACACCCGCAACAGCAAGTACCACGGCGAGGATGCCAACACCAAGCACGGCTGCACCGGTGTCAGGTATCTTCTTGTGCTTGCCGGAGTCTGCATCACCCTTGTTCTGGTTGGAATCGTTGCCTTGGTTGGGCTTGTCCGTGCCGGAACCGGGCTTATCGCCACCCTGGCCAGGCTTCGTGGTGCTCTTCTCAACCAGACCCGCGATGGCATCGCTGATTGCCTCAGTCGCAGCCTGTACGTCAGACTGGGCGGCCTGACCATCACTCGTCAGCGCATTCGCCGTAGCGACTGCCGAATCAAGCACGGCCAGCGATTCATCAGTCCACTTTGTGCGATCCACGGCAGCAGCGGCATCGAGCTGAGCGCTCAGCGCGGCACGATCTTGCACCGTAGCTACAAGCACCAGCTTCTTCGCTGCCTGCTTCAGCTGGGTTGCGGCATCCACCACCGCAGCTTCGGTGGCATCCTCAGCCTTATACACCTGCTGCGCCGAATCCAATACCGCCGCGTACTCCGCCCATGAAGTCTCGGTGTACTTGGAGGCATCGTCAGCCTTAGGCGAGTCAGCGAGCGCCTGCTTGAGCTCGGTCTTGTCGATCGGTGTGGGCTCAGGCGGCTCAGGCGTACTGTCGTCAATGGCATGAACCTGCCATTCGGCAACAGCCGGAGAAGCCGAGCCGGACGTGATAACCATACGCAACTTGGTAGTCTTGACCGGAGTGTTCCACGTGCCATCAGACCACCCCTTGGCATCGCCGGTGGCCCAGCCAGCAGACGGTGAATTGGCGGTCACAGTGTAGGTGGCGTCGGAAATATCCACGAAGTTGCCGGCACCGTTGTTCGCCAAGCGTCCCAGTACTGCAATTCCCACGATGCCGGAATACCCAATCCGCCATCATCCGAGGTGAATTGCACGCGGCTAGAGTCGATAGTCACTTCACGGTCCCACTCGTAGTCGAGGCGCATCTCACCGGTGTTGGGCCAAGTGCCCCAGACATCCTCGTTGGCAATGGTGATATCGGGAATGATCTTGCCGTCGTTCAACGCGGCGGCACCCTTGACCCAGCCGGATGCCTTGCCGTCCACATCGGTGGCGGTGGCATCGCCCTCAATGTAGCCGGTCAGCGGCACGGAAGTGTCGGATGGAATGTCGGTTTTCGCCGAAGCGGACACGTTGCCGGCCTTATCGGTGGCGCGGTAGTACACGGTGGCGCGCGACGCGCTCGGTGCAGCAATCGGCTTGCTGTACGTGGCCCATTGACCGTCTGTGCCAATGCGGTATTCAATTGATGCGACACCGGAACCGGTGCCGTCATCAGCGGTCAAGGTAGCGTGCGCTCCTCCTTATCGGCGGCGGCGGTCACGGTTGGCGCGGCGGAGTCCACCTTGCCGCCGGCCTTGGCCACGTCGGAAACGTTTGCCGGCCTGATCGGTGGCGCGAGCCCACACTTCGACATCGCCCTGCTGGGAAAGCGTGGCAATGGCCGCGTTTGCATTCGCGGCGATGGTGGTCCAGCTCTTGCCTTGATCAGCGGAAATCTCCAGCTTGGCGATAGGTGCGGTGTCGTCCGTGGCCTGCACGGTGGCGAACGGAGCGGTGGTGAGCCACTCGCTATTGCCTGCGTTAGCAGTAACGGCAACGGTTACAGTCGGCTTCGTGGTATCAGCGGCAGGCTGGTAGCCGTCCTGCACGGTGACATTTACCGACACATTGCCCTGCTCGCTTGCCTCACCGGGCACGCCGGCGACCACGCCGTAGGCCGTAAACGAACCGACCTTGGCATACGAGGAAGCATCAACTGGACGCCAAATTACTGGGGAGGCAACGGTTGGGTTCCCGTACTTCACATCCACTGTGGCCGGCAGAGTAGGCGCAGTACCGGTGGCGGTGGTCACGCTCTTCGGCGCAGTGATTGCCGGCGATTCGCTGGAGTCGGAGCCGACTTCCCATTCAGCAACGGCCACGGAGGCATAGCCGCCATCCACAGCTTGACCGGTCATGTCGAGCTTTAAGGCAGTAGTGGTCACCGCATCGAAGGTGACGGCGTTGGGGTTGGCCTTGCCTGTGGTCGTTGTATAGGCACTCGGGTTGGTGACATCCTTCCATGTGCCGTCCGCGTCCAAGTACTGAATCTTCCACGAGGCGGGCGCGCGCAGAGCGTTGGAATCCACGTCGAACCAAACCTTAGACGAGTTGACGCGCACAGTGCCATCCCATTGGTAGACCAGAGAATCGCCGGACTGCGATTGCGGGATAGAACGGTAGTTGGTCCAGTGATTCGGCGGGACCACAGCGGTTTGCAACACACGGCCGTCGTTCACCGAACCCTTCCAAGCAGGCGTTTCAGTGAACGTGGCGCTCACCTTTGCGTACGGAGCCACGTTGGTGGAGGGCTGCGTTTTCTCGGCCTTGGTTGGATGGGCGGTGGAAACCATCTGGCCGTCGGCGGTCCAATCGACTTCATCAATGCACACGGCACGGCGGAAATCGGTGCCGCCTTCCTTGTCGCCGGTGTGATAGGTCACATACCATTTGTCGCCGAACTGGAGCACCGAGGGGTGCATCGTGGTGGCCGAGCCAGAAGGCACGATTACGCCTTGGTACTTCCATGGGCCGAGCGGCTGTCGGAAGTGGAGTACTGGATGCAAGCTTGATAGTTCGATTCCACGCAGGTGGCCGTGCCCGAACCGGGCTTACCGCCGTCGTACACGTTGTAATAGGTATCGCCCTTACGGAACACCCACGCCGCCTCGAAGAATCCCTTCGGGCCGTTCGCGTTGCTGTCCGCGTCCTTCATGGTGTGGAGGTTCGGCGTGGTGCCATCAGCCTTGGTTTCCACCTCGGTGTATGAGGTGCGGCCGGTTGTGGCGTCCTTCTTCATCTTGATGGCGAGCTGAGTGCCGAACGTACCAAAGTGCAAATATCCGGTGCCATCCTCGTCCACAAAGAATGCCGGATCGATGGTTTCAATCTGGGTTTGCGATGTGGTGAGCAGCGGCTTGCCGATGGCATCCTTCCACGGGCCGAGCGGACTCTTCGACTTGGCCACGCCGATGGCGAACGGGTCCTGTCCAGCCGCCTCAGAAGCCTTGTCCTTCACCGGCACGTAGTAGTAGAACCAATCATCGGAAGTGTCGCTCGGGGTGCCGTTATCGTCGGCTACGACTTGGCCGGCGTACGCGCCATCGCCGGTGGCCCAGCTGAACAGGTCTGCCTTGGCGATGGTCTTGTAATGTGTCCATTTGCTTGATTCAGGCCGTCTTCATCGGTGACGTATACGCCCCAGTCCTTCATGTTGAAGGAGCCGTAGTCGGGCGAAGCCTCATCGTGACCGGTGAAGACGAAGAGTTTGCCGTCATAGCTCAGCGCGGATGCATCTGCAGAGTAGTAGTCTGCGAAAGATCGTTCGGGGTGTCAATACCCTCGTTCTGCCGATGGGGTTGCGCATGTAGCTGGGCAGTGCGCTATTGTCGATTTGGGTGACGGTGACATCAGGATTGTTATACGGCAGTTCGTTATACGCGTGACCGGCAACGCTGGGCGCGTTGTCAGCGGTGGCTGAATCGGCGGCCATTGCGGTCGGCGCAAGGGCAAGGCCTGACAGCAATGTCGCTGCGGCGACGAGTCCACCGGCCACCGCGCGAACCGATTGCGCGGATACATGGAAACTCATAGTGCTCCTCATTGAGTGAGTGAAAAGAGTAATGATGGGTAGAAGGAAAAGGCTAGAGCCCCCTCTGTGAGGGGGCTCACTCGGCAGAATGACTCCGTTGCGGGTCAGGCAGAGTGGCGGGCCGAACCGTGAGCACCGGACTGGCGGCGCTTCAGGATGGTCACACCCGCGGCGGCGAACAGCACAGCGAGAATTCCGACACCGAGCACAGCCACACCCGTATTGGTCAGGCTGCCCTTGTTGTCGTTCTGCTTGCCGTCGGTCACGCCGGGCTGCTGGGAGCCGGGCTTCTGCTCCGGCTTCGTGGCCCAGAACGCCTTGTCGAGAGCATCCTGTGCGGCATCGACGTCGGCCTGCTTGGCGTCCTTGTCGTCGTACACCTTCTGAGCGGCGGCAATCTGGCTCTGCAGAGCCTGCCATGCCTTCTCGGTGTACTTCGACTTGTCAGCCTTCTTGGCCTGCTCGATGGAAGCCTTGAGAGACTCCTTCTTCACCGTTTCGACGGCGGGCTTCTCTTCCAAGGCCTTGACGGCCTTGTTCAGCGAAGCGGACGCTTCCTGGACGGCGGCCTGAGTGACCTCACCGGACTCATCGCCCTTGAGCACACCTTCCGCAGCCTCGATGGCCTTGTTCAAGGCCTCGACACTCTTATCCGTGTACTTGCCGGAAGCGGCCTCGGCCTTGGCCGTGTCGATGGCCGCCTGCAACGTGGACTTCTCCACGTCGGTGGCGAGCGCAACGAGCACCTTCTGGCCGTCCTCGAGCTTGGTCACCTGCTCGGCGACCTGTTCTTCGGTGGCATTGACATCGTCGTACACAGCCTGGGCAGCGTCAATGCTTTGCTGGAACTCAGCCCATGAAGCGGCGGTGTAGCGGTTTGCATCGAGGCCGTTGGCTGTGTCAAGAGCCGACTTGAGCGCGGTCTTGTCGACCGGGGTAGGTTCAGGCTCGGTGCCGTCAATACCATGCACGCCCCACTCGGCCACGGCGGCCCCGAAGGTGCTGCTGCCGGTGTGCGGAGTGAGCACGAGTCGCAGCGACTTGGTGGTGACCGGCTTGAAGGTCACAGCGCTCCAACCTTGGCATCGGTATCCGCACGAGAAGCCGGCGAATTACGCACGATGGTGTAATCCTCGGTGGGCTCGACGTCCTTCCAAGAACCATCCTCGGCGAGGTACTGAATCTTCCAAGCGTCCGGGACTTCCAGACCACCCTTCGAATCGTCAGTCTCAGCGAAGTTGGCCCAGAACTGGGCGCGGCTCTGGTCAACGGTCACGGACTGACCGAAGTCGTACTGGGCGTACATGCCGTCCTTTGCCTTGCCCCAAGAACCCCAGACCTTGTCGTTGACGTTCTGATCATCCGTGGTCGGCCAAGTATCATCGACGACTACGCCGTCGTTGAGCTTGCCTTCGGCCGGTGACCAGGTTGCCTCGGAATCAGGCGAAATGGTGGTCTTGGTCGCCTTGCCTTCAATCCAACCGACCAACGGCTCAGGCTCAGGCTCCGGCTCCGGAGTGGAGGAACCGTTCGGGTCGGCAACCACGTGGACAGTGAGCTTGGCAGCTGCGGAAGATGAACCGTCGTCGACGGTACCAGCACCTCGTAGTCACCAACCTTGGTCAGGTCGATGGCCTTGATGTCGGCATCCTTCCACGTGCCTTGCGGTCGTCGTTGTATCCGTTCGGGAACTTCACCGGAACCGTGGCGGGCAGGTCGATGGACTTGGCGTTCTGGTAGACGGTCTGCTCAACCGGCTGCGCATTACCCACGGTCTGCGATGCGGTATCGGAACGAGCCGCGATGTGTGCAACCGTACCGTTCAGCGCACCGGCGACGGTGCCCTTGACATCGAATACGGCATCGGCGGCCAGCTGAGCGTCGGTCACCTTACCCCACGTGACGGCGAGGTCACGGCGAGAACCGTCGGTGTATACGGCGCTCACGGTGATGGCAGCTTCAGATCATCAGCCTTGGAACCGGTCTGCACCAGTCGGTTGACTTCGTCCACGCTCACCGGCTCGATGGCGTACGCTCGAACTCGGAAGCACCCACGATGGCGCCCTTCGGGAAGACCACGCGCAGCTTGTCGGTTTCGACGGCGTCGGCGAACTTCACTTCGTTGCCTTCGTTCCGGTTGACCGTGTAGGACTGGCCGTCAGCCAGTTTCACATCCTGCCAGTTACCGTCAGCGTCAGCGTACTGGAGCTTCCAAGATGAGGCCATCGGCACGCCACCGCCATCGGTCCAGAAGAAGACCTTGGCCTTCTTCAGTGGCACCTTGCCGGCCCACTTCAGTTGCAGCCACGGCTCCACACCAGTGTTGTCGCCCCAGTTGTTCCAGGTCTCGTTCGGCGTGTTGGTGTATACCACCTGACCGTCGATGACCTTCTTGGCGTTGTCCTTCGGCTGGTAGCCGTTGGTGTAGCTGGCAGAGGCGCTCGACTGCGGGGCTACGTTCACGGTACCGTCAGAGGGGATGCCGTGAACGGTGATTTCCTTGGAGCCTTCCTTCTCGCCATCGGAAGCGGTGAGCTTCAGAACGTAGTCGCCTTCCTTGTTGAAGGTGACGGTGGTGCTGGCAGCAGTATCGTCCACGAACTTCGCGGTACCGCCCTCGGGGCCGGAAACCAGCTCCCACTTGGTGGTGACGTCGCCTTCTGCGGGCAGACCGTCATCCTTCACCGTACCGACGAGCTTGGCACCGGATGAGGTGCTGGAAGACACGTAAGCATCCACCTGCGGAGCCTGGTTCTCGGAAGTGCCGTCAGCTTGATACCGGTGTTGTAGGCTTCGATCTCCTTGACACCGACGGCCATGCCGGCCTGCGGCGTGAAGGTGACGCGGATAGTCGTGGTCTCCACCGGAGTGAACTGGATACGGTTGTAGTTCGCGCCCGCGTAGTTCGGGGTGCGCACCTGATCCGCAATCGGGGCCCATGTGCCGTCATCCTTCTGGTACTCCAACTTGTAGTTGGCGGGCTCGGCATAGCCGGAGATGGTCTGGCTGGACGAGCTCTGGTAGAAGTACAAGCGGAGGTCGTCGATCTTCTGCTTGCCGTCCTTGAACTTGATATTGAGCGTGTCGGTCTTGTTCTCAGAACCCTTGGTACCCCAGAACGATTCCATCACGGTCTTGCCGTCCACCGCGTTCTTGGCCGGGTAGTTGGTGTCCTTCTCGGCGTAGGTGGTACCGGTCACGTCCGCGTCCTTGGCCACGTTCGTGGTGGACTTGGAGGCGGAGTCGACGTTGGTGCCGGACTTGGCGAACAGGTCGGTCACGCGCTGATCGGCATTGAAGGTAACCTGATTGGCGGCCTTCACGTTCTTGACGGCTTCGGCGCGACGGTAACCTGGGCACCGGAATCGTCCTTGACCTCGACCGTTCCCGCAGCCGGGTCATAGATGAGGTGCGCCAGCTTGTCGGAGGTGAAGGCGAGCTTGCCGCCCACGTACAGGCTGTAGCCAGCAGGACCACCGTAGTGGCTGCCGTCCTTGTCCCATACGATGGAGACATCCTGATCGTGGTAGCGCAGGTTGTTTACCGTGAAGTAGTTCCAACCGGGGATTTCGATCGGGTTTAGCTCAATCTTGTTGTCCTCGCGCGGCACCATACCGGCTACGTCCTCGACCATCGTCCAGTTCGTGGTGCCGAGCTGGGTGTGGTGGATCCAGGAGCGGTAGGTGATCTTGCCGCCGTTCTGTGCGGCGTCAAGGTTCTTGTCGAGGTTGTTGATCACGCCGTCACCGTTCACATCGCCGACGTTGTTGTTGTCCTCGTTCCAGAACTCGTTCTGATCAGGGTGGTTGTTATCGCCGCCCTGGTAGTGCGCGAACGCCACCCAGTACAGCAGCTTCTTGAACTGCTCATTGGTGATGTAGCCATTCTTGGCTGCATCGTAATTGCGGATGCCGGCCGAGTAGACCTGCAGCAGCGGCTGCGCATTAATGATGGAGAAGTTGTTGGAACCGGGGAAGTTCAACGCGGCCTTGTCCGCCTGGTTGGCGGTGAAGAACGGGAAGATCGGGAACTCGTTGGAATCCTCGAACAGGCGCAGAGCCTTGTTGTAATCTTCGTTGCCGGTAGGCATCAGGCCTTCGGAGTACGGGTAGTAGTTATTGATCTCCTTGTACTTGGCGAAAGCACCGTCGTTCAGCACCTGTGCTTGAGCAGGTTGTCGGACTTGTCCCACAGTTCAGTGGTGACTTCTTTCTGGATCTTGTCGGCGATGGCCCGCATCTTCTCGGCGTTGGCGGTATCGCCAGCAGCCTTGTATGCCTGAGCAGCCGCATTGGCGTTGGCCCACATATTGGCGGAACCATCGGCGCGATCCATGCGCTGGCCGGAGCGACCCGGCTCAGAGAAGGAAACGGCGTCGGCATCGTTACCGGTCATCGACCACCAGGACCAGTCAATCAAGCTGTTGTCATTGTTGTTCTGGTTGTCGTTGTTGTCCGGCTCGCTCTTGGAAGCGAGTAGACCTTGCACGTCCTCGGCACCCTGGTCGGCCAGCTTCTCGGCCACGGTGGACGGACCGCCGTGCACCTTGTAGGAGTCCCAGCCGGCGCGCGTGATGTACTGCGTGTAGCTATGGTTCCAGTTGGCCGGGTCGCCCGGATTGTCGTGGTAGTAGTAATAGCCCGCCTTGCTCTTCTTGGCGGTATCGCCGGCGGAAAGCCAGGTGCCGTAGGAGTACTCGGGGTTGCGGAACCACTTGGTGTCCATCATGAACATGCCGGAGGTGAGCACGATCTGGTTGTTGTAGCCGAGCACACCCTCGATGGAGGTCGGTACTGGAAGGTGTTGCCAGGCATGTTGGCGTCGAGCATGTTGAAACGGCTCAGCACCAGCGGTAGACCACGGTCTTATCGATGTTGTCTTCCGGAGTGTCCACGTAGGGAGCGTTATCGACCCACCACTTGTTGTAGGTGGTCACGGAATCCTTGTAGGAGGCGGCAGCATCCTTAAGGTCGCCGGTGTAACGGGCCTCATATTCCTTGGTGGAGTCAGGCAGTTCGTTGGCGATCAGGCCGAGCTGAATCTTGACGGTCTGCGGTTCGTTGGCCTTGAGGCTCAACGTGCTGGTGAGTTTGCCACCGCTGACGATCCAGTTGGAACCGTCCTGGTTGTTGGCGGAGAAGCGCGGATAGATGGTCGTCAGGTTGTTCTTGACGTTCACGCGGCCAGTAAGTTCGGTGGCCCCATCAGCACCCTCGGCGGCGAACGGCGAGGCCGTGGTCAGTGTGACATCGCGGTCCTGCGTGCTTTCCACGGTGAGGTTCGCAACCATCACGTTGTTGTAGGTGATGTACTTAACTTCCTTGATCTTGAGGCTCTTGCCACCGGTCTGGAACAGGGAGGTGAAGTAGCTCGGCGTCTGCTTGCGCTGGGAGGCGTCTTCGTTAAGGGTCTGGTTTGCACCGTCAGCGTTTACGGTAACGGTAAAGCCATCCCTGTTGGTCTCATCCCAGTAGGCGGTGTTACCCACAAAACCGAGCCGATTAGGCGTGTGCGTGTACATGTAGGCGGCGCGACCACGGGTGAACAGGTAGTTGTTGCCGTCGGAGCCTTCATACGAGTAAGCACTTGTCGTTCGTGCCTTTACCAGTTGGCTGTGCACCAGTACGGGTGAGAATCTTATCGATCCAGAAGTCATGGTCGGTGTCGGTGCCGGCCAGGTTCTTCACGTCGTTATCGAATGTCTCCTGCAGATAGCTGGCGGCAGGGTTATATGTGGTGTTGTTCGCCGCCGTCTTCATCGGATCATCAGACCCCTTGAACGACGGATATGCCACATCCGCATTCTTGATGACGGGCGCATCGGCTGCCTGCGCGGTGACTGCACCGCCGGTGGCCAGTGTGGCGACCGCTGCAACCGCGCCGATTGACGCAAGCCACCGCTTTCGTGTTGATTGATGCATTCCTGCTTGGACCTCTCCGCCCCGGTCTTTCGCGTCTTCGCTCAGGCTACGTCGCGTCTATGCGACCAGGACTTCTTCTGTGGATGCTGGGCCGCAGAGCCCGTTCTCCATCAGTTTCCTTTATTGGTTATTGGGTTCACCGGAATGAGTGTCTTCAGTAAATCTGGTGTGATATCCGCCATGGATATCCCGGTTGGAGCAATTCACCGAAGCTGATTCCACATCATAACCGAGCGAATACGGTTTCACAACTTTCCCTCAGTGATATCAACCATCTTATACAACAAAAACCCGGTAATTTCTCAGCTTTCGCATTTATTTTCGCATTAGGGCATTGCTGTGTTTCGCCGTGTCGCAGTACCTACGGCGCAACGATTCAGCCTCGCTGAATCAGGAACCAACAGGCTCCCGCTGGCGGGAGCTGGCTCGCAAAGCAAGACTGAGGGTGGCTTACACGGTACCGATTATGACCACCCTCAGTCGACTCCGCCGACAGCTCTCACAGCGGGAGCATATAATTAAAAATCTCCTGCACGGGTATTACCCCGCACAGGAGACCTCATTCCCCGGATGTGTTTTCGGCTCCAATCGATACTGACATCCGGCCTATGCCGTCATCGACTTATTGCAGACGATGGCGGCATAAGTATTTTTTTGCCGGCCAGTTGCGCGCAGGCCGGCATATCGCCGATATTTATCGACGCTGGAAGACACGCATCTCGCCTATCTCGCGGTTGGGCCCACGAGTAGTACGGCACCAAGCGCAGCGTCGCGGGTTCGCCCGCACGCGGTTCGTCGGCATCCACGTACAGCGGCGCGTCATCCTCGTCGGCGTGCTCGCGCACTGCCGGCAAATCAACGGTATCGACGCCACCCAGCAAGTCGGCCTGGAAAGCCACAGCGGCATCCGCACCGGTGACGCCATCGGCCAGACGATAGTTCCACAGATCACCGGGGTTATCGGTCTGTTCGGCGCAGTAGACCCAGCGGACCGCGCATAACGGCCACCTGGCCGGCGTCGGAGCGCACGCGGGAGTTGGCGCGCACGAACTTGACGGACATGTCGAGCTCGAGCGCAATCTCCAACGTATCGCCGGCGTTGACCACAAGGTATATGAAGCCGTCTTCCAGCGAACCCACTGCGGGCTTGCCGTTCACGGTCAGCGTGTAGGAGCCCAAGGACCAGCCGGGGATGCGCAGTCCAAATCGGACCGAGCTGTCAGTGGCGCTGGCGGGCAGGCTCACCGTGTATTCCACATGGCCATCCCACGGGAAGTTCGAACGCTGCTCGACCGTCAGGCCGGAAGCGAATTCGGCTGTGTTGGCGATGAACTGGTGGCTCAGCACGGTCTTGCCGCCGTCGCGCTCGGTGTAGATGTAACGGTCCACTGAAGCGATGAGTCGGGCGATGTTGGCCGGGCAGCATGCGCAGCCGAACCAGTCGACACGGTGGGAGAGCACGTGGTGGCGGTCCGGGTTATCCAGTCCGTCAGGCGTGGTCTCCAGTGCATTGACGTAGTAGTACTGCTTGCCGTCGAGCGAGATGCCGGCAATGGAACCGTTGAACAGTTCCTTCTCCAGCACGTCGGCGTATTCGCCCTTGGGCTCGAGGTCGAGCATCTGCTGGGCGAACATGCTCATAGCCACGGAAGCACAGGTCTCACCGTACATCGTGTCGTTCGGCAGATCATAGTCGTAGGTGAACGACTCGCCCACGTGGGTGGAACCAATCGCGCCGGTGACATACATACGACGGGTGACGATGTTCTTCCAGAAACGCTTGGCGGTGTCGATCAGTCCCCGATCGCCGAGCAGTCGGCCCACATGGGCCACACCAGTGCACAGGTAGCCGACGCGCACGGCGTGGCCATCCGCGGTCTGCTGGTCGCGCACAGGTTCGGCGGCCTGGAAGTAGGTGGGCTTGTAGAAGCCGAGGTCGGGGAAGATGTTGTCGCCGTTCAGGGCCTTCAGCTGCTTGGTGTAGAACTGAGGGTCTTGGCCGCGCACGTCGATGAGGTATTGGGAGAGCGTCAGGTAACGCTTTTCGCCGGTTTCCTCGTACAGTTTGGCGAGGGCGAGTTCGATTTCCGGGTGGCCGTCGGCGCCATGAATCTTGCCTTCTTCGGGACCGAAGTTGGCATCCAGGCAGTCGGCCATCTTCTTGGCGACTTCAAGGGCCTGCTCGTTGCCGGTCACCTGATGGTAGGCGACGGCGGCTTCGATGTAGTGACCCATCACATACATCTCGTGGCTTTGCTGAATCAGGCTGAAGCGCGGGCGGTCGGCCCATACGCCGGACTTGATCTGGTACGGAGTGTCCAAGTAGCCGTCCGGCTGCTGAGCGCGGGCGATGAGATCGACCGTGCGATCGCACAGCGCCTTGAGTTCGGGATCCGGATGGTAGGCCAGCGCATAAGCGGCTTCCTCAAGCCACTTGTAGACGTCGGAATCCTGGAACACCATGCCGTGGAATTCGTCGTCCAATTCGCCGGCGGCAACCTTCAGATTGGCGACCGCGTGGCTTTTGCTGTCAGCCAGCTGGTTACCGGCCGGGTCGTCGGGCACTGTGGTGTCGATTTCGTCGTTCATCACGCCCCACTGGTAGGGGATGACGGATTCGACAATCTGGTCGCGACGCCGCTTCCAGAACGGGGAAGTGATTGTAACGTTCATGATCAGCCTTCACGGCTCCAGCCATAAAGCCCTTGACGTAGTACTTCTGGAGTGCGAGGAACAGGATGGCGCAGGGAATCAGCAGGATCACGACGCCGGCCTCGGTGGCACCGTAATCGATGACGCCCATGGTCTGCTGACGCATGTTCACCATCGCCAGCGGCAGCGTGGACTTGGACGAAGAGCTCAAGTACAGCGGAATCATGAAGTTGTTCCATGCCTCGAGGAAGGCGAGCAGGCCAACCGTAACCATCGAAGGCTTGACCACCGGCACCAGGATCTTGAACAAGGCCTGGAGGCTGTTGCAGCCGTCGACCATGGCGGCCTCCTCCATGTCCTTGGGGATCGCGTCGAACGCGTTGCGCATGATGAACGTGCTCATAGGCAGCTGGAACAGGGTGATGACCAGGCCCACGCCCAGCAGGCTGTCGTTCAGGCCGATCTGCTTGTACCAGACCATCAGCGGGATCAGCAGCGAGGCGTACGGTACCATCAGGATCGACAGGGTGACCATGAAGCCGAGGTTGCGGCCCGGGTAGTCGAAGCGGGAGAACGAGTAGCCGGCCAGCGTACAGACGACCACGGAGAACACGACCGCGACCAGAGTCACGATTACCGAGTTGAACAGGTACTTGGGCAGACCTTCCTGATAACCGAACAGGGTCAGGTAGTTGGCCACGCCCCAGCCCTTGGACTGGGCCGAACCGGCCTGCGGGCTGAACGAGCAGATGATGACCCAGACCAGCGGGCTGATGAAGATGATGGCCAGCAGGGCCTCAAGGATCCGGGCGATGATACGCTTCCACAATGGGGTAGTCATAATGTGTTACCTCCCTTTCTCACTTGGTGTTGTCGCGCATGCCGCGCATCTGGATGGAGTTGATGATGACCAAGGCCACCAGCACGATCAGCGAGAGCGCCGCGGCCATACCCAGATCCTTCTTGGAATCGAAGGCGAAGTTGTAGATGAGCTGCACCACGGTCATGGTGGAGTTGTTCGGACCACCCTTGGTCAGAATGAAGAACTGATCGAACGCGAGGATCGAGCCGGTCACGCAGTAGACCAGGCACATCACGATGGTCGGCTTCATCAGCGGCAGGGTGATGGAGCGGAAGATACGCCAGGAACCGGCGCCGTCCATGCGGGCCGCCTCGTACAGATCACCGGGGATGGCCTGCAGACCGATCATCATCAGCAGCATGTAGTAGCCCGAGAAACGCCAAACAATCACGATAATCGTGGCCCACAGGGCCGACTGGCCGGTGGCCAGCACCGAACCACCCTCCTGCATCAGGCCCAACGAGCTCAGAATCTTGGTGACAGGGCCCACCTGCGGGGAATACAGGGCGTAGAACAGCAGGGACGCGGACGCCAGGCCCGTCGCGGACGGCAGCAGGAAGCAGGTACGCAGCACGTTGTTCCACTTCGAGCTCTCCTGCACGATCATGGCCATGCCCAGGCCAAGGACCAACAGGAAGATCGTGACGATCACGGTGTACTCGAGCGTGAACCAAATCGAGGGCCAGAACAATTTGTTCTCGAACACCTTGACGAAGTTGTCCGGGAAGTTCACGCCGCGGTTGCCACCCAGCAGGCTCCAACGAGAGCAGGCCATGACGACCAGTAGAACAATCGGCACGAAGAACAGGACGATAATCATCAGCCAGTCCGGAAGTGCGTACAGCAGACCTCGCCTGGTCTGCGCCGCCTTCGCCTTGGACTTATGCACGGGCACAGCCCCGGCGCTCTTGGAAACACTCGACATGTTTCTCTCTCCTTTGGGAAATTACTGTGAAATGGTAATCACGGAATCCGAATGCAATCCGATGTCAGGGCTTCGAGGAAGGAGGACTCCGAAGCCCCGCCAACACACCGCATTCATAAGGTATGTAGTGATGAAGGAAGAGAAGGAATGAAGAAGAAGATAGAAGTTCGATTATGTGGTTGAGCCGGCTCCTGCCCTCACAAGGGAGGGACCGGCTCAATCTGTTCAGTTATTATTCAGTTATTGCTGTGATTTGATGAGTGATGGTGAGGAGCATCACCACCGAATCACTGGGCAGACAGGACGTCGGTGACGGCCTTGTTGTCGGCCTTGAGGTCACCGGAACCCCACACGGCGTTCTGCACGAGCAGCTGCCACGGGGAGCCAGCGGCGTTGAAGGCTTCGTTGAAGCCGGGGACTTCGGGGTCTGGCCGTTGCCGTCGATAATCACGGAGTTGATGGTCTGGATGCGTGGGTCAGCGTCTTTGTAAGCGGTCTTCAGGGTCTGGATGTTGGAGGCGGTGTCGCTTGGTCAGCGAAGACTTCCTTCTGAGCGTCAGATGCATCAGCCAGTAGAGGAAGTTCCAGGCCTGAGCAACGTGCTTGGAGTCCTTGGAGATACCCATGGCATCGCCGCCGAGGAACGTGGAGGTCTTGCCTTCCTTGGTGCCCGGGATCGGAGCAACGCCGACCTCGAAGCCGCCGTCCTTCTCAGCATCGAACAGAGCAGTGGTGGAGGTGTTCGGGTAAGGCATAACGCCAATCTTGCCGTTCGCGAACGGAGCGGTCCAGGTGGCGCCGGTCTCTTCCTTGGAGCCTGCACCCAGGCCGTTGGTGGTGTTGGCCAGCTCCTTGTAAGCGTCCAAGACGCCCTTCATGGAGTCGTTGTCCAGGGTGGCCTCGGAGCATCCTTGTTCATGACGGATTCGCCGTCAGCCCACACGGACGGGAAGAGGTCGAAGACCAGAGCACCACCGGACTGACCGGCGAGGTAGGAGCCTGCGACGCCATCCTTGTTGAGGGCGGCGACCTTCTTGGCCTGCTCGACGAACTGGTCGATGCTCTTCGGACCCTGCTCCGGGTCCAGACCGGCTTCCTTGTACAGGTTCTTGTTCCAGACCATCACGGAAACGTCAGTGATGAACGGCAGGGTGTACTCGGCGCCGTCAACAGTACCGGCTTCGATGTGGCCCTGCTGCAGGTCGGCCTTGTTGTCCAGGCCATCGATTTGCTTGGTGATGTCGGTGAAGATGCCCTCGGAAGCCCAGTACGGAATACGGACCACGTCGCCGGCGAGGATGTCAGGCAGGGAGTCGGTCTGCGAAGCGCCGCCGACCTTGCCTTCCATATCGTCGTTCGGGATGATCTCGAGCTTGACCTGGTTCTTGTGGCTCTTGTTGTAAGCCTCGACCACGTTCTTGGCCTGACGCTCCAGAGGGGAACGGGTCCACAGGGTGATCTCGGTACCATCGTCGGTGCCCTTGGCCGGGATACCTTCGGCGGTGGCAGTGCCACCATTGCCGGAGCCACCACAGGCGGCCAGCGGAACGATCAACGCGGCGGCAGCGATGCCAGCAAGAGTACGGGTCAGTTTATTGAAAGACACCATGTTCGCTTCTTTCTCTATATATCCGCTCAACTATGAGAGGCGGTGGCGGACGGTCCGCTCCTTGGTCTTCGCCCTGCTCGCTCCTTTGCTCGGAACAGGTAACACTGCGAAAGCCTTTTCTCAATATAAACGAACATCGCCATTTTTGCAAAACGCTTTCGCACTTTCGCATATTTTCGCATATCGAACAGGTTTGATATGCATTTTGCGCGATTGTTTGATTCAAACAAACACTTATTTTTAGCGCTTTCTTACGGCGTGTCGCCAAAAGCCAACATATTCGAACGTGAACACAACACTTTCTTTCATTCTCTTTTCAATCGCACAAAAATGATCACTGCGCCACGCCAAAAAATAGACTTGCGAAAGTTTTCGCGTCATGTCTACAATAGAAAACAATACAAAGGGGTATCGGTACAATCACTACTTTCGCACGAAAGAGTGCAGCAATATACTGCTGAGAAAGAAACGAGGAATCGAGCATTATGGCCCAGACATTGACCGGACGCGCGGCACGGCTCGAAGACGTTGCCGCCTTGGCGGGAGTCTCTTTGGCCACTGCGTCCAAGGCACTGCACAACAAGCCCCGCATTAGCGAAGAAACCAAGCAGCGCGTTCTGGACGCCGCCCGCCAGCTCAACTACTCCCCCAACAAACTCGCCCAATCCCTGGCCCGCGGCACCACCGGCACTATCGGCCTGGTCACCTCCGATCTGCAGGGCCGTTTCTCCACACCGATTCTTATCGCGCGGAGAACGAGTTGCGAGCACAATCGACCTCAGTATTGTTGGCCAACGCTCGTGGCGACGCCGCGCTGGAACGTCAGCATGTCAAGAAACTGCTGTCCCTCAAGGTCGACGGCCTGCTCATCGTGCAGTGCGAAACCAACCCCCGGCCCACGCTCGGCCGCGACTGGGGCGTGCCACTGGTCTACGTCTACGGCCCCTCCACCGATATCGAAGATTGTTCGGTCACCTGTGACAATGTGGACGCCGGGCGCATGGCCGTCAACCATCTCATCTCTTGTGGTCGCCGGCACATTGCCATTATCGGTGGCGACGAAACCTATACCGCCGCCACGACCGCACCAAGGGTGCGGTCGAGGCACTGGCCGAGCTGGGCATCGAACCGGCCGGGCCAATCCGGTACGGCA
>ENA-OQHY01000541-OQHY01000541.1-human-gut-metagenome-genome-assembly--contig:-NODE-541-length-21001-cov-2.171074_pt1 | contig 21001 bp, 27 predicted proteins | sample MGYA00242570_ERZ504733 | MGnify/ENA primary metagenome ERZ504733 (study PRJEB26092, sample SAMD00036219) | human gut metagenome | host: Homo sapiens | study: EMG produced TPA metagenomics assembly of... | reverse complement strand
ATAGCTTGACAGCCAATCGTCAAGCTTGCGTCTGAACAGTAGCGATTTTCTCTCAAATTCACTGTTTTACATAACTTACCAGCCATTAAGTTGTAAAGAATCTTTTGATATCACAATCCTATAAAAAAAAGACACTAAATTAATAGTGTCTTCCATACCTCAGTATAAATAGCGAGAAAGAGACTTGAACTCTTAACCTCCCGGGTATGAACCGGACGCTCTAGCCAGTTGAGCCATCTCGCCATATATTTATTTGAACAAAAAAAATATTGATACCTTCAAAACTTCATACAGAACTCCGATTTTTTCGAAAGTGGTCATTGCCACTTTCCATGCGAACATTGTTCGCATTGTTTTGGTCAAGCCCTCGATCGATTAGTAACAGTCAGCTCCACACGTTACCGTGCTTCCACCTCTGCCCTATCTACCTTGTAGTCTTCAAGGGATCTTACTTCCTTATGGAAGGGATATCTCATCTTGAGGGGGGCTTCACGCTTAGATGCCTTCAGCGTTTATCCCTTCCGGACTTGGCTACTCTCGCCATGCCGTTGGTCGACAGCAGATACACCAGTGGTGCGTTGGCTGATCCGGCATTTACCGGACAGGTGTTAGGTATTTTGTGCATTGATGCCTTTTTTGTATCAGTATGACTTTCATATATTCCCTGTATTTTTGAGTCTGAATCATATTATAACTCTGCAGCATATAGGTGTTGGGACAGGATGCCATAATGAAGTTATGAAAATCTGTGTCTAATGCATAGAAATAATCCTGATCTTTGTGAATGTCAATGGATGACTGGCGTGAGCTGAAAATATTATAGTAATCCTTCAGCTTTTCCACAGAAAATGTAGCGCCGTAAGTGCGTATAATATATGGTTCATATAAAGTTCGAACCTCAAAAATCATATTCACTGTCTGAATGGAAAGAGGAGTTATAAGAATCCCCTTTTTAGGTTTAATCTCAATCAATCCTTCTTGTTCCAATCTGCTTAAAGCATCCCGGATAGGTGTGCGACTTAACCCAAGTTCATTTGTAAGAAGCTCCTCATTGATAAATGTACCGGGTGCATATTCACAGGTGACAATTTTGCGTCGGATCGCATTGTAAGCCTGTGTCTTTAAATTTGTTTTAGCCATAAAATTCCTCGATTTTTAATGATAATATATTTTTAATATTATCATAGAAAAATAAGAAATACAACAATTTCGCAGTTTTAAAGGACTCATGTTCTTTAGCTTAAAAGAAAAAGAGCACCAGACAAATAGATTGGTAAATATATACAAAAAATAGAATGATAAATATTACAATATATACAATTGACATGGAAAAACAGCACGATTATAATATGATATATACAACAACGAATACAAAACGAGATACAACAAATAACATATCAGCAAGGCGCCGATGATATGGAAGTTTTCAAGCGAAAACGAGGAGGAAGAAAAATGAAAGCAATGTATATTAATGCACCAGGTGAAGTCGAGATTAAAGATATTGAGATGCCGGTGCGAAAAAAAGGTGAAGTATTATTAAAACTTCTTTATGGAGGAATTTGTGGAAGTGACCTTGGTTCTTACAGAGGAACCTTTGCTTATTTTGATTATCCGAGAATTCCGGGACATGAGTTTTCAGCAGAGGTCATTGAAGCAGATGAGAACAATGAATATGGAATTAAGCCGGGTATGATCGTAACCTGCAATCCGTATTTTAACTGTGGACACTGCTATTCCTGCAGACATGGAATCGTAAATGCCTGTATGGATAATCAGACAATGGGATGTCAGCGAGACGGAGCTTTCCGTGAATACATTACAATGCCAATTGAGCGTGTATATGATGGAAAAGGAATGAATCCGAAAACACTTGCAGCAATCGAACCATTCTGCATCAGTTATCATGGTGTCAGCCGTGCCAATGTAAAAGAAGGGGGACAAAAGTGCTTGTTGTTGGAGCAGGTACCATTGGAGTGCTTGCAGCAATTGCAGCAAAAGCAAAAGGAGCAACCGTTTACATCTCAGATGTGTCGGAAGGAAAACTTGAGATGGCAAAAGATTTTGGCGTAGACGGAACCATTTTAAATGATACACCTGAAAATTTGCAAAGAAAGTGGAAGAACTGAACCGATGGAAATGGATTTGATGTTACAATTGAAGCGGTCGGACTGCCATCCACCTTCCAGAATTGTATTGATGCCTGCTGTTTTGGCGGACGTATGGTACTGATTGGAGTTGGAAAGAAAAATCTTGATTTCAACTTTACATTGATCCAGAAGAAAGAGTTAAATGTTTTTGGTTCCAGAAACGCATTGAAAAAAGATTTCTTAGAACTGATCGACCTTGTAAATGAAGGAAAAGCACCATGGATAAAATTATCACAAATGTTTATCCATTCCATGATGCAGCAAAAGCATTTGATGATTTTGCACACAATCCGGGGGATATGTTGAAAGTCGTATTTGATTTTTCAGAATTTCATAAATAGCAAAAAGAAAAATGGTTCCGCGCATAAGTTAAGTGCGTGGAAGAAGGAGGGTTTATGTCACATTCAGCATGGTTATTCTGCGCATTGATCATATCAATGGTAGTAATCTTATTTCTTATTTTGAAAGTAAAATTAAACGCAGCAATTTCGCTGGTTTTAGGGCAGTATTCTGATGGGAGTATTGTCAGGAGTATCAACACTTGAAACGATTGACGGTATTAATGCAGGTTTCGGTAGCATGTTAAAGGGTATGGGATTGCCGATTGGATTTGGCATTATTTTAGGCGAACTGGTCAGTGCATCAGGTGGTGCCAAAGTAATCGCAGATCAGATTGTAAAAGCATTTCCAAAGGATAAAGCGATTTATGCAATTGGTCTTGCTGCTTTTGTTCTTGCAATTCCGGTATATTTTGATGTTACATTTGTAATATTGATTCCAATTGGAATTGCATTAATGAAAGAGATTAACAAATCAATCGCTCATGTTGTTGGTGCAATCACAATTGGTGCAGCAGCAGCGCATACAATGGTTCCACCTACACCAGCACCTCTTGCAGCAGGAGAGATTTTCGGGTTCGATACAGGACTTATGATTGCGTTTGGTGGTATCATTGGATTGATCGGTGTATTTTTAGTTATTAAAATTTATACGACAGTACTTGATAAATCAGCAAAATTCTGGAAACCAGAAAGTGATATTTCTGAAGAAGGAATTTGTTTTAAAAAGAGGAAAAATTTCCAGAAAATAAACCATCATTTTTTGTTTCCTTGATTCCAATTATTCTTCCAATTGTGATGATTATTATCAACACAGTAGCTAATAGTGTCATGGGAGAAGCAGAACCGGAGATTTTCAAATTTATTGGTGATAAAACAACAGCACTTTTAACAGGTGCGATTGCAGCCTATATCATTGCAGTAAAAAGCATGGGACGTGAGAAGGCAGAGAAGGCAGCAACAGAATTCACTTTCTTCCGCAGGTATCGTATTCCTTATTACAGGAGCAGGTGGAGCATTCTCCAATATCATTACAATCACAGGAGTAAGCGGGGCAATTTCAGAAATTGTAAGTGGATTGACAACGAATGTATTTGTAGTAATCATTCTTGCATATCTTGTAGGTTTACTGATCAAACAGGTAACAGGTTCAGGAACAGTATCTGCAATCACAAGTATGACAATTATGTCAAGTGTCGCTCCGGCAGTTGCACTTCCACCAGTATTTATTGCAATGGCATGTTTGTCTGGTACATTATTTGGTGCGACAGTTAATGATAGTGGATTCTGGATTGTCACAAATATGAGTGGACTGAAATTTACGGGCGGCGTTAAGACTTATACCATTCCTGAAATGATCGAATCTGTGACGTATTTAGTTATTCTGTTAATTGCTACAGCAGGATATGTATTAATTTTTTAAAACGAATCAAAGGTTATAACATGAATTTGCGATTGCTGAAAGGTAATCGCAAAACTCATATACAGAAAATATTATTTTAGAATTATATGAGAGGATAAAAGCATGAGAGAACGTCAGTTTGTAGCAGATATGGTAAAAGATACTTTTGTACCAAAAATGTTTCGTGTAAAACAGATATTTCCAAGACCAAAGATTGAACCAGAAGAAATACCGGGAATTATTGAGGAACTGTTAAGTGAAGAAAAATTTGCATCACGTTATAAAACCAGGCATGAGAATTGCAATCACAGCCGGTTCGAGAGGAATTGCCAATGTTGCATTGACGACAAAATGTATTGCAGATTTTGTAAAGTCACGTGGAGGACAGCCGTTTATTGTTCCGGCTATGGGAAGCCATGGAGGAGCAACCGCAGAGGGACAGCGTGAAATTCTCGAAGGCTATGGCATTACAGAGGATTATGTTGGATGCCCGATCATATCCTCTATGGAAGTTAAGAAAATAGGCGTGAACGGAAGATGGAAGGGATACTTTTATTGAATAAAAATGCAGCGGAAGCGGATGGAATTATCCTTGGATGCCGTATTAAACCGCACACAGCTTTTCGAGGACCATATGAAAGCGGCATGATGAAAATGATGGCAATTGGTCTTGGAAAACAGCATGGAGCGGAGGTCTGCCATGAACAGGGATTTAAAAACATGGCAAAGAATGTGCCAATGTTTGGAAAAAGCATTATTAAGAATGCACCAATTTTATTTGCAGTTCCAACCATTGAAAATGCATTTGATGAAACATGCAAAATTACAGCTGTGGCTGCTGAAGATATAGAAGCGTTAGAGCCAGGACTGTTAAAGGAAGCATTTACATATATGCCGCGGATTCTTGTTGATTCCTGCGATGTTCTCGTGGTTGACCAGATCGGAAAGAATTTCAGCGGTGATGGAATGGATCCAAATATTACAGGAACTTTCTGTACGCCATATGCAACAGGAGGAATTGATGCACAGAGAGTAGCAGTATTGGATCTGAGCCCGGAAACTCATGGAAATGGAATCGGTCTTGGATACTCAAGTGCAACTACCAAAAGAGTTTTTGACCAGCTAGACCTGCCATCCATGTATCCGAATGCGATTACATGTACGGTTCTTGGTGGTGTCCGTATTCCGATTGTTATGGAAAGTGATAAAGAAGCAATTCAGGTCTGCATCAGAACCTGTAACGAAATTGACAAATCGAATCCAAGAGTTGTTCGAATCCCGAACAGCTTCATATAGAACATATTATGTTATCAGAATCTTATTATGAAGAAGCAAAGGCAAATCCAAATCTGATCATAGAGTCTGAGCCGGAATATTTGCCTTTTGATGAAGATGGAAATTTATGGTAACAACGTTAGAATGGAAAGGAAAACAGATCATGGAAAAATTAAATTATGAAGTACTAGAAAAAACAGGCTACGATGATATATTTTAAAAAATGCACCAGAGAAAGTCATGCAGTTTGGCGAGGGAAACTTTTTGCGTGCCTTTGTGGATTACTGGTTTGACCTTGCAAATGAGAAGGCAGGATGGAATGGAAAATGCTGTCTGATCCAGCCAATCGCGCAGGGCTTAAGCAATATGATCGATGAACAGGAAGGACTGTACACTCTTTATCTGCGTGGCAGTGAGAACGGACAGAAAGTGGATGCAAAACGTGTGATCTCCAGCGTGAGCCGCTGTCTGAATCCATATGAGAAAGCCGGATATGAAGCAATTGATGGAAGGTTGCAGCAAGCGATGACCTTGAGATCATTGTTTCCAATACAACAGAAGCAGGCATCCAGTATGATCCGTCCTGCAAAAAAGATGACTGCCCACCATCCAGTTTCCCGGCAAAACTGACACAGGTGTTATATCACCGCTATCAGGCAGGAAAAAAGGGTATCATCATGCTTGCCTGTGAACTGATCGATAATAACGGAAAAGAATTATTAAAATGCGTGAACCAGTACATTGACCAGTGGGAGTTAGAGGATGGCTTCCGTAAATATGTTAATGAGGAATGTACCTTCTGCGGTTCTCTGGTTGACCGTATCGTGCCGGGGCGCATCCGTGATGGAAAAGAAGTTGCAGAGTTAGAACAGAAGCACGGCTACTCTGATGCACTTCTTGATGTTGGAGAAGTATTTGGTGTATGGGTAATCGAGGGGGATGAAAAACTGAATGACATCCTTCCGTTTTAAAAAAGGCAGGACTTTTTGGAGAAAGTATTTGTCGTACCAGATATGAGTCCTTATAAAAAAGAGAAAAGTGCGCATCTTAAATGGGGCACATACAGGTTTCGTGCTTGGTGCTTATCTTGCAGGCGAAAATATCGTCCGTGACTGTATGCATGATGAAGTGATCAAAGGTTTCATGAACAAAATGCTTTATGAGGAAGTCATCCCGACACTGCCTCTTGACAAAACGATCTTCTGAACTTTGCAGCAGCAGTTTCAGACCGTTTCAATAATCCGTTTGTAAACCATGAACTGATGAGCATTTCCTTAAACTCAACTTCCAAATGGAAAGCGCGCAACATGCCGTCCTTCCTTGAATATGTGAAAGAAAAAGGAGAGCTTCCGGTCTGCCTTACCATGTCACTGGCAGCATATATTGCATTCTACAGCAATGATGTCCAGAAACTGACAGATGCAGGTCTGGTATGCAGACGTCCGGCAGGAAACGAATATACGGTAAGTGATGACCGCTGGGTACTGGAATTTTATTACGCACATAAGGACGATTCTCCTGAGGATCTGGTACACGCAGTTCTCACAAATGAAAAAATGTGGGATCAGGATCTGACACAGATTCAGGATCTGGAGACAACTGTAGTAAATGACCTTAACAAGATTCGCAGGGAAGGAGCAAAGGCTGCCTATGCAGGCTGCCTGTAAAAATACCTATGAACACGATACAGATTGCACCTGAAGACAATGTTGCGGTTGCACTGTGCCCGATAAAAAAGGTGAAACTATCGATGTAGGGGAGCATACGCTTTCTGACCACTTGGCCACGTCACCATATAAGGGAGTGATGAATACCACTCCAATGGAGCGGCCGACGAGGCTCGAACTCGCTACCTCCACCTTGGCAAGGTGGCGCTCTACCAGATGAGCTACGGCCGCATATTCGGTGCATTTGTCCCTGCACCCTCCGAGCGATTCTTGCGAATTTCGGGGCCCCTGCAAAAATGCGAAGCAAAGTTTTGTGGGGAAGAGGAGGAATTTCAGAGTTTGTTACGGCGGTCTTACTTGTAAGACTGCCAGACAAACGACTGACATTCCGACGAAGCGACCCGGATCGGGCTCGAACCGACGACCCCCAGCGTGACAGGCTGGTGCTCTAACCAACTGAGCTACCGGGCCATACCGGAGCAACTGTTGCTGCTCCTTAATGGAGCGGCCGACGAGGCTCGAACTCGCTACCTCCACCTTGGCAAGGTGGCGCTCTACCAGATGAGCTACGGCCGCATATTGGGAAACCCTGTTGGGTTTCCTTGACGTGGTGCCTCCGATCGGAATCGAACCAATGACACGGGGATTTTCAGTCCCCTGCTCTACCGACTGAGCTACAGAGGCGCACCGGACGATGATTATTATACCTGAAATTTCGATTTTGTAAAGGGGTAAATGCAAACTTTTTTGAAAAAATTGAAAAGTTTTTGCTTTTCGGCGTCTCTGCGTGCAAAATAAGAACGATTTTTTTTCGCGGTTTTCGTGCCGGAGGCAGTACGGGAAAAGAGAGAAAGAATATTTGACAAGTTTTACAACCTATGGTTTAATAAAAGAAAAGAACACAGGCGCTTATGCCCGCAGAGATGCTGTTATATTTCTTATATAATAGAAAGGGCGGGCGTCTGCTTTGATTACAGGACGGCCTGCGCGGCACAGCTGCGATGGGCCGGGAGGAGCAGCATGGCAAAAAAACAGGAATATGGCAACGAGAGCATTACCTCGTTAAAGGGTGCCGACCGTGTGCGCAAGCGCCCGGCAGTCATCTTTGGCTCAGACGGTGTGGAGGGCTGTGCCACTCGATCTTTGAGATCGTGTCCAACTCTATCGATGAAGCCCGCGACGGCCACGGCGATACCATCAACGTGACCCGCTGCAAGGACGGCAGCGTCATCGTGGAGGACTTTGGCCGTGGTATGCCCGTGGACTGGAACAACGGCGAAGGCCGCTTCAACTGGGAGCTGCTGTTCTGCGAGATGTACGCGGGCGGCAAGTACGGCGAAGGCGAGGATAACTACGAGTTCAGCTTGGCCTGAACGGTCTGGGCCTGTGCGCCACCCAGTACGCCTCGGCATGGATGACCGCCGATATCTACCGCGACGGTTACCACTACCATCTGGACTTTAAAAAGGGCGAGAACGTGGGCGGCCTGCAAAAGGAGCCCTACAAGGGCCGCCGCACCGGCAGTATTATCCACTGGAAGCCGGACGATGAGGTGTTTACCGATATCGATGTGCCCGGCAGCTACTATAAGGATGTGCTGCGCCGTCAGGCCGTGGTCAACGCGGGGCTTACCCTCAACTTACCGATGAAAAGGAGAAGGACCCCGCCACCGGCAAGCCGCGGCACGAAAGCTGGTGCTACCAGAACGGCATCGCGGACTATGTGGCAGAAGTAGCAGGGGAGGACACCCTGACCCCGGTGTTCAGCTGCGAGAGCGAGGCTGTGGGCCGCGACCGCGAGGACCAGCCGGACTACAAGGTGCGCATGAGTGCGGCTTTTTGTTTCTCTAATAAGGTACAGCTGCTGGAATACTACCACAACTCTTCCTGGCTGGAGCACGGTGGCAGCCCGGAGCACGCGGTGCGCACCGCCTTTGTCTACCAGATCAACAAGTACCTGAAAGAAAAGAATCTGTACAAAAAGGGCGAGAGCGCCATCAGCTTTCAGGACGTGCAGGACTGTCTGGTGTATGTGTCCTCCAGCTTTTCCACCCGTACCAGCTACGAAAACCAGACCAAAAAGGCCATCACCAATAAATTTGTCTCGCAGGCTATGACCGACTTCCTCAAGCATTATCTGGAAGTGTATTTTCTGGAAAAGCCGGAGGAGGCCCAGAAGATCTGCCAGCAGGTGCTGGTGAACAAGCAGAGCCGCGAGCACGCAGAAAAAACGCGCCAGAGCATCAAAAAACGCTCTCTACGCAAATCGACCTGGCCAACCGCGTGCAGAAATTCGTGGACTGCCGCACCCGGGATTCCGCCCGCCGCGAGCTGTATATCGTAGAGGGCGACTCGGCTATGGGCGCGGTCAAGTCCAGCCGGGACAGTGAATATCAGGCCATCATGCCCATCCGCGGCAAGATCCTGAACTGTCTGAAGGCGGATTATGCCCGCATCTTCAAGTCGGATGTCATCGTGGATCTTATCAAGGTGATGGCTGCGGTGTGGAGCTGGGCGGCAAGCACAACAAGGAGCTGGCTACCTTTAACCTCGACAATCTGCGGTTCAATAAAATCGTCATCTGTACCGATGCCGACGTGGACGGCTACCAGATCCGCACCCTTGTGCTGACCATGCTCTACCGGCTTACCCCCACCCTGATCAACAAGGGCTATGTGTATATCGCGGAGTCGCCTTTGTACGAGATCACCACGAAGGATCGCACTTATTTCGCCTATACCGAGCCGGAAAAGGCCGCTTTTCTGGAAAAGATCGGGGACAAAAAATACACCATCCAGCGCTCCAAAGGCTTGGGCGAGAACGACCCTGAGATGATGTGGCTGACTACCATGAACCCGGAAAGCCGCCGCCTGATCAAGGTAATGCCCACCGATGTGGTGCAGACCGCACAGGTGTTCGACATTCTGCTGGGTGACAATCTGGCAGGCCGCAAGGAGCATATCGCTCAGCACGGCGCAGAGTATCTGGATGATCTGGACGTGTCCTGATAAACAGAACGATACCGTGCCAAAGCCTTCCCCCCGGCCGGGGGAAGGTGGCGAGTTTACGAGCCGGATGAGGCGCGGGCGGCAGCAATGCACCCCAAAAGCCCGAAACACGGCCTCTGGACAGTATGAGGAAACACAATGGCAAAAAAATCGACCAAGAAAACCTTAAAGCCGGTGCGCCCGCAGCTGGGCGACGGCGTTGAAATTTTAAACGCAGGCAGCGTGCTGGAAGATCCCATTACCCGCACGCTGGAAACCAACTATATGCCCTATGCCATGAGCGTCATCGTCAGCCGCGCGCTGCCGGAGATCGACGGCTTTAAGCCGGCGCACCGCAAGCTGCTGTACACCATGTACGAGATGGGTCTGCTCAAGGGCGCACGCACCAAGTCTGCCAACATCGTGGGCAGCACCATGCACCTGAATCCCCACGGCGACGCCGCCATCTACGACACCATGGTGCGCATGGGCCGCGGCAACGAAAGCTGCTGGTGCCCTTTGTGGACAGCAAGGGTAACTTTGGCAAGGCGTACAGCCGCGATATGTCCTGCGCCGCTGCCCGTTACACCGAGGCAAAGCTGGAAAGCGTGTGCGAGGAGCTGTTCCGGGATATCGACAAGGAGACTGTGGACTTTGTGCCCAACTACGACAGCACCACCACCGAGCCCACCCTGCTGCCGGTCACCTTCCCCACCATTCTGGCCAACAACACGCTGGGCATTGCGGTGGGCATGGCCTGCAACATCTGTTCCTTCAATCTGGCGGAACTGTGCGCCACCACCGTGGCGCTGATGAAGGACGAGCACCACGATATCGGCACCACCATGCCCGCCCCGGACTTTGTGGGCGGCGGCCAGATCGTGTATGATGAAGCGCAGATGCGTGAAATTTACGAGAACGGCCGCGGCAGCGTAAAGGTGCGCGCCCGCTACAATGCAGTGCCCGGCGAAAATATGATCGAGGTCACCCAGATCCCGCCCACCACCACGGTGGAGGCCATCATGGACAAGATCGCGGAACTGGTCAAGACCGGTAAGGTCAAGGAGATCAGCGATATGCGCGACGAGACTGACCTGAATGGTCTGAAGCTGACGCTGGACCTCAAGCGCGGCGTGGATGCCGACAAGCTGATGGCAAAACTGTTCAAGGCCACCCCGCTGGAGGACAGCTTCAGCTGCAACTTCAACATTCTGGTGTCCGGCCAGCCCCGGGTCATGGGTGTGCGGGAGATTCTGAAGGAGTGGACGGCGTTCCGCGTTGAGTGCGTGCGCCGCCGCACCTACTACGACCTGCACGGCAAGGAAAAGCGCCTGCACCTGTTGCAGGGCCTTGCCGCCATTTTGCTGGATATCGACAAGGCCATCCGCATCATCCGCACCACCGAGGAGGAGACCGAGGTGGTGCCCAACCTGATGATCGGCTTTGGCATCGACGAGGTGCAGGCCGACTATGTGGCAGAGATCAAGCTGCGCCACCTGAACCGGGAATACATTCTCAAGCGCACCGGCGAGATCGAGCAGCTGGAAAAGGACATTGCAGACCTGAACGATGTGCTGGCAAAGCCCGCCCGCATCCGCCGCATCATCATCAATGAACTGAACGATGTAGCGAAAAAATACGGCAAGCCCCGCTGCAGCGAGATCCTGTACGATCTGCCCAAGGAGGACGCCGCCGCCGAGGAAGAAGTTGTGCCGGACTACCCGGTGACCGTGTTCTTTACCCGGGAGGGCTACTTTAAAAAGATCCCGCCCCAGAGCCTGCGCACTGCCGGTGCCCACAAGCTGAAGGAGGGGGACGAGATCGTCCAGCAGCTGGAGACCCGCAACAACGTGGAGCGCTGTTCTTTACCGACAAGCAGCAGGTGTACAAGGTACGTCTGGCAGAACTGGAGGACGGCAAGGTGGCCCAGATGGGCATCTTCATCCCGGGACGGCTGGGCATGGACGAGGGCGAAAACGTGTTGAGCATGGTCATTACCGGCGATTACAGCGGCTTTATGCTGTTCTTCTTTGCCAGCGGTAAGTGCGCAAAGATCCCCCTCAGTTCCTACGCCACCAAGCAGAACCGCCGCAAGCTGCTGAAGGCGTACAGCGATAAGGAACCGCTTGCATGATGCTTTACCAGCCGGAGGAGACCGAGCTTGCCATCCGCACCAGTGCCAGCCGGATGCTGCTGGTGGGTACGGCGCAGATCGCCGCCAAGACCACCCGCGACAGTCAGGGTGTGGCGGTGGTCACCCTGAAAAAGAACCAGACCATCGCCCTCGGTGGTACCGGCCGACACTTTAGAGCTGGCCAACCCACACCGCTATCGCGTGCGCAGCCTGCGCGCCACCGGTGCGCTGATCCGCGCCGAGGACGAGGGCGAGCAGATGAGCCTGCTGTGATGGCAGGCGGCGGAGAGTTTCCTTCGCAAATGAGTCCGGAACCCCCTGTTCCGCCCCAGTGCTGCGCACCGTGCCCACTTCGCCGGAATTTGCTCAGGAAACTCCCCGCCGCCTTTCCGAAAAGTCCCCTCCCGTGAAAAAGTAACTCCGAAACGACCGCAGTCGTTTCGGAGTTACAAATTATAAAAAATTTTCCGCTGTTATTGTCAGAGCGAAGCGGAGACAATTTTAAATCGTTTATCCTGAAAAGAGGAAGCAGTCATGCAAAATATCGACCTGATCTGTGTGGGTAGCTGAACGCCAAATATTTCGCCGAGGGCGTGGCAGAGTACCAGAAGCGTCTGGCGGCCTTTGCCGCCTTCCGCATCCTTGAGCTGCCGGAGGAAAAGATCGAGGAGAAAAACGCCTCGGACGCCGTGGTGAAAAAGGCGCTGGACAAGGAGGGAAAAGCCATCCTTTCCAATGTGCGCAAGGGGGCTGCTATCGTGGCTATGTGCATCGAGGGCAAGCAGATCTCCTCCGACGAACTGGCGCAGTTTCTGGCACAGCGCGCCGGCAGCGGGGCGGGGGATGTGGCCTTTGTCATCGGCTCGTCCCACGGCCTGTCCGACGAGGTGAAAAAGGCCGCTGCCCTCAAGTTCAGCATGGGGCGCATCACCATGCCCCATCAGCTGGCACGGCTGGTGCTCACCGAGCAGATCTACCGCGCCTGCACCATCAATGCGGGCATGAAGTACCACAAGTAAAAAGTGTTATTTTGAGCTCCCGGAACGTCTGCGAACGCTCCGGGAGCTCTTTTTACAGAAAAGCGTAAAAACTGCCGGAAAAGTGATTTTTGGCTTTTCTTTTGGAACAGATTTTATTATACTGATAGCATGGAGCGATCTGCTGCAAAATACAGCAAAAAACACAGGATGGAAGAACCATGGAAAAATACAGAAGAGGACTGCGGCTGGCGGCCTGCCTGCTGGCACTGGCAACGTGTGCGGTGCTGCTTTGCAGCTGCCTGCATCCCGGAAAAGCCGACAGCTATACGGCAGCGATGCCGGTCATCGTGGTGGGCAGCGATAACTACCCGCCCTTCAACTATATGGGCACAGACGGCGCACCCACCGGCATTGACGTGGAACTGGCCACTGAGGCGTTCGGGCGGCTGGGCTACCGGGTGAAATTTGTGACCATCGACTGGGAAAAGAAGAAGGAACTGGTGGAAAACGACACCATCGACTGCATCTGGGGCAGCTTTTCCATGGATGGCCGCGAGGAAGAATACCAATGGGCAGGGCCGTATCTGTACAGCCGTCAGGTGGTGGCAGTGCGCTCCGACAGCGACATCCGCACCCTGCAGGATCTGGCCGGTAAGGTGGTGGTGGTGCAGTCCACCACAAAGCCGGAGGAACTGTTTTTGAATGCGGAGCAGAATGGTCTGCCCCGGCTGCGCAGGTTGTATTCCCTGCAGAACCGGGATCTGCTCTACACCACCCTGCTCAAAGGCTACGCGGACGCCTTAGCCGCCCACGAAAGCGCCATCCGGCAGTTCATGAAGGATTACAGCGTTGAATACCGCATTCTGGACGAGCCGCTGATGACGGCGCGGCTGGGCGTTGCCTTTGCCAAAGAGCGCGGCGATGACCTGCCGCAGCAGCTGACGGAGGTTTTTCGGGAGATGCTGGCAGATGGCACCGTCCGGCAGATCGTGAGCCGCTATCTGGACGACCCCGGGCACTATCTGGATGGACTGGAGGACAGCACCCATGCATGACGGAATGGAAAAAGGGTCACTGGTTATCAGCCGGAAGCAGCACATTCTGATCTGTGCGCTTGCTGGGTTGCTGATACTGGGCGGTGTGCTGGGGCTTTCGGCCCACAGCGACCTGCAAAATGCAGAAAAGCAGTTTGAGGATACCATCAGCTATGTTAAGGAGCAGTGCACCGGCTACGACAACCTGAACCTTGCCACCGAGGCCAAAAGCCTGATGCGGGTGATGGAAAACGCGCAGCATCTGTGCAGCGAGATCGCCCGGGACCAGCAGGAGAACCCCGGGCGGGTGCTGGACGATGCCGCTATGGAAGAATATTTGCAGGATTATACCCTCAGCGGCATCCTTGTGCTTTCGGCAGAGGGCAAAATTTTGTGCGGTGCCTCACAGGATGGCCGGGTGGCTGACCCGCAGGTCCGGACACAGATGGAAAAGGAACTGGCCGGTTCTATCGTGCTGAAGGTGGCCGACCACCCCCAGCAGGTCTATGCCGGGCGGACGGAAAAGGAGGACAGCTCCTATGTGGACACCGCAGCCTGTGCCCGGAAAGATGGGGACGGGCTGCTCGTGGTGTACTACCGCACCACGGCAGAATATGTGCGCAATTACAGTCTGTCCTATCAGACTGCGTACAGGGCTATAACCCTGCTGTGGACGGCATTATCGTGGTGACCCGGGGCGACCGCATCGTGGCCAGCAACGACACCTCTCTGCTGGATACCACTGTGGACGAAAACCCCACCCTTTCTGCCTAAAGGCGCGCAGCACAGACGGCGGCATGATCCATGTGCACAGCACCACCGGGCAGCAGTACGCCTACGGCATTGTGGGGCAGGGACGCAGCTTTTATATCTATGTCTACCGCCCGGAGCGGGAGGTATATGTCTCTACCATGCGCAATGTGAGCATGGCTGCCTTTGCTTACATGGTCGTGCTGTTCCTTCTGCAATTGCTGCGCGGCAAGACTGCCCGGCGCTACCGGGAGCAGCAGCTGCGCCGGGAGCAGGAGTACCAGAAGACCCTCAAGGCGGCTGCGCTGAAGGCAGAGAGCGCAAACCTTGCCAAGACCGAGTTTTTGCAGCGCATGAGCACGATATCCGCACCCCCATCAACGGCATCCGGGGTATGGTGGAGATCGGCGACCGCTGCCCGGAGGATATGGCGCGGCAGGCCGATTGCCGCAAAAAGATCTGGGAGCCTCCACCCTGCTGCTGGAGCTGGTGAACGAGGTGCTGGATATGGGCAAGCTGGAGTCCGGCGAGGTGGTGCTGGAAAATGTGCCCTTTGATCTGCCCGAGCTGATACACGAGATCACGGATGTGCTGGAAAAACAGGCGGAAGAGCGCGGTATTGTGCTGCACCGGGAATACGGCAGGCTGCCGCATCCCCGGCTGGTGGGCAGCCCGCTGCACGTCAAGCGGCTGCTGATGAATGTGCTCAGCAATGCCATCAAGTATAACCGGGAGAAGGGGCGTGTGATGCTGGACTGCTTTGAACTGAGCTGTACCGGGGACAAGGTGCAGATCTGCTTTGTCTGCGCGGATACCGGCATCGGCATGAGCGAGGAGTTCCAGAAGCGGATGTTCGAGCCTTTACGCAGGAAAACGCCGGGGCGCGCTCGGTATACGGCGGCACCGGCCTTGGCATGTCCATCACCAAAAGCCTTGTGGATAAGATGGGCGGTACCATCGGGGTGGAAAGCAAGCAGGGCGTAGGCACCACCTACACCATCACCCTGCCTTTTGCCATCGACAATACTGCAACCGAAGAGCCGGAGCGGCAGCAGACAGACCTTACTGTGCTGCGTGGGCGGCAGGTGCTGCTGGCCGAGGACAACGCCCTGAACATGGAGATCATAGAGTTTTTGCTGAACGATGTGGGCATAAAGGTGACAAAAGCCGCCGACGGACAGCAGGCGGTGGAGCCTTTGCAGCCTCGCCGGTGGGCGGCTTTGACGCCATCCTGATGGACGTGATGATGCCGGTGCGGGACGGCCACGAGGCCACCCGCGCCATCCGCGCCATGGACCGCCCGGACGCAAAGAGCATCCCCATCTTTGCCATGACGGCAAACGCCTTTGCGGAGGACCGCCTGAAAGCGCTGCAGGCCGGTATGAACGAGCATCTGTCAAAGCCCATCGACCCGGATACCCTGTACCGCCTGCTGGTAAAATACCTGACAGAGCGCAGCTGAACTCTTTGCCGGGCTTTACAAGCGGGGCAAAACATGGTACAGTAAATATACTGTGCTTGCGCAAGCCGCAAGCACGCCCGGCGGTGGGAAAGCCGCCGGCACACAACACGATACGACACGGCAAACCAGCCGCGGACGGAAAGGATGTACTACAATGGAACAGAGCGAAAAGACCCTTGACATGATCGTCAATCTTTGCAAGAACCGTGGTTATGTGTTCCCCGGTTCCGAGATCTACGGCGGTCTGGCCAACAGCTGGGACTACGGCCCCCTTGGCGTGGAATTCAAGAACAACGTCAAAAAGGCATGGCTGAAAAAGTTTGTGCAGGAAAGCCCTATAACGTGGGTTTGGATGCTGCCATCATCATGAACCCCCAGACCTGGGTGACTACCGGCCATGTGTCCAGCTTCTCGGACCCCCTGCTGGACTGCCGCGCCTGCAAGGCACGCCACCGCGCCGACAAGCTGATCGGTGAGGAGCACCCCGAGGTGAATGTGGACGCCATGAGCTTTGACGAGATGGACGCTTTCATCGCAGAGCACGAGGATATCGTCTGCCCCGTGTGCGGCAAGCACGATTTTACCCCCATCCGCAAGTTCAACCTGATGTTCAAGACTGCCATCGGCGTGACTGAGGATAGCTCCTCCACCTGCTATCTGCGTCCCGAGACTGCACAGGGCATCTTTGTCAACTTTGCCAACATCCAGCGCACCACCCGCCGCAAGCTGCCCTTCGGCGTGTGCCAGGTGGGCAAGGCCTTCCGCAACGAGATCACCCCGGGCAACTTCACCTTCCGCACCCGCGAGTTCGAGCAGATGGAGTGCGAGTTCTTCTGCAAGCCCGGCACCGATCTGGATTGGTTCGCCTACTGGAAGGACTACTGCGAGAACTGGCTGCTGAGCCTTGGCATCAAGAAGGAGCATCTGCGCCTGCGTGACCACGAGCCTGCAGAGCTGGCCTTCTACAGCCGCGCTACCACCGATATCGAGTACGCCTTCCCGTTCACCGACTGGGGCGAGCTGTGGGGCATTGCAGACCGTACCAACTACGACCTGACCCGCCATCAGGAGGCTTCCGGCAAGAGCTTGGAGTACTTCGACAGCGAGACCAATGAGCACTACATCCCCTACGTCATCGAGCCCTCTCTGGGCTGCGACCGTGTGGCGCTGGCTTTCCTGTGCGAGCCTACGACGAGGAGCACCTGACCGACAGCAAGGGCAAGGAGGATATCCGCACCGTGCTGCATCTGCATCCGGCTCTGGCTCCCTACAAGTGCGCCGTGCTGCCCCTGAGCAAGAAGCTGGGCGAGAAGGCTATGGAGATCCGCAACGAGCTGAGCAAGTACTTCATGGTGGATTACGATGATACCGGTTCTATCGGCAAGCGTTACCGTCGTGAGGACGAGATCGGCACCCCGTTCTGCATCACTGTGGACTTTGACACCGTGGGCGACGAGGCCAAGGGCATTGCTGCCGACAACTGCGTCACCGTCCGTGACCGCGACACCATGGAGCAGGTGCGTATGCCCATCAGCGAGCTGAAGAGCTACATCGAGAGCAAGATCGAGTTCTAAAAAATACACTGTTACGCAAAAGCAGCCCCGCCGGAGCACCGGCGGGGCTGCTTTTTTAGTGTTGTGACGGCTGAAAAAGTGGCTCGGAAGCGTCCGCAGACGTTTCTGAGCCACAAAACTCTAAAATCGTCAGGCGGGCGGGTTACTGCTGGGCGAAGATCTTTACCTCGTCCTTGTCCATAAAGGCGGCACCCGCAAAGCCTGCGGCTTCCAGCTGACCCAGCTGCTTGCCCAGCTTTTTGCCCTGCGGCAGCACGGTGACGTTGTACTGCTCGCGCAGCGCAGCGGCCTTGCTCAGCACGGCAGGGAAGTCGGTGTCCTTGCCGTACAGCAGGGCGATCTTCTGCTTTGCACCGGGGATCTGGTATCCCTGCTCCAGCAGAATGCCGCACACCCGCTCGAAGCCGATGGAGAAGCCCACGGCGGGCACCTGCACGCCAAGGAACTTGCCCACCATGTTGTCGTAGCGTCCGCCGCCGGCCACAGCACCGCTGAACTGCGGGCAGGTCACCTCGAACACCATGCCGGTGTAGTAGCCCTGACCGCGCACCAGACTGGGGCAGTAAGCCACCTGATAGCGGCCGGCAGCCAGTGTGTTGGCGGTAGCCAGAACATACTTCAGGTCGTCGGCGATGGCGGGGTCGGCGCAGCGGGCAGCTACGGCGTCCAGCGTCACGTCTCCGGCGGCAATAAAGTCTGCCAGTGCGTGGATGGCGTTTTCCGGCAGCTGCTTCTCGGTCAGCTCAGCCTTCACGCCCTCGGCACCGATCTTGTCCATCTTGTCAAAGGTGATGCAGACGGAATCCAGCGTGTCGGCAGCAAAGCCCATGCTCTCCAGCATCCCGCGCAGGATGCGGCGGTCGTTGATGTTGACGGTAAAGCCGGTAAAGCCGATGTTCAGCAAAGCGCGGGTGGTCACGTCGATCAGCTCCACCTCGGCGTTGGGGGAAGCGTCGCCAGAATGTCGATATCGCACTGCACGAACTCCCGCAGACGGCCCTTCTGCGGCGCTCAGCGCGGAACACCCGGTCGGTCTGGATCACCTTGAAGGGGTTGGGCAGCTTGTCCTTGTTGGCGGCGTAGTAGCGGCTCAGCGGCAGGGTGAGGTCGTAGCGCAGACCCATGTCGGACAGCTGCTTGGGGTCGCCGGTGTTCAGGGCAGCGGTCAGCTTATCACCGCGCTTGAGCACCTTGAAGATCAGGTTCAGGTTGTCGCCGCCCTCGGATTTGTCCAGATTTTCCATATCCTCCAGCATGGGGGTGGAGATGCGCTCAAAACCGGCAGAGCGGTAGGTCTCCAGAATCTTGCCCTGAATGTAATCGCGCAGGGTCTGTTCGGCGGGCAGCAGGTCGCGCATACCCTTCAAAGCCTGTGTTTTCATAATAGTAATTCCTCTCTATCTGTAAATTGTACCCGCCCTCGATGCCTGAAAAGGGGCGGGAGCGTTTTTAACTCAGTACTTTACCATTATAAAGGATAATGCCGGATTGTCAATCCAAATGGGCACACTATCGCAAATTGCACAAATCTTTGAGGTGAAGGTATGAAACAGCAGTTTGCAGCAAAACACCCGTGGACGATTCTGGCTGCGGGGGCAGCCATTCAGGTGCTTACCGGCTTACCGGCGGCGTGGGGCGTTTTTCAGCAGCCGGTCATGGAGGAATACGGCCTTTCGGAGCAGGGGGCGGGTTACGCCTTTGCCCTGCTTATTGCCTCCTTTGGGGTGGGGTGTGTGCTGGGCGGTTTTTTGCAGGACAAAAAGGGGCCGCGCTGCGCGTCGTTGTGGGGCACAGCCCTGCTCTGCGGCGGCTTTTTTGCAGCGGCCTTTCTGCCAGGCTGGGCAGGGTGGGGGTTCTTTCTGGCCTTCAGCATCCCGGCGGGGCTGGGCACAGCCTTTTTGTACCCCTCTATCCAGTCCTGCGCCCAAAAGTGGTACGCGGGGCGCAAGGGGCTGGCGACCGGGGTCATCGGCGGAGCGGTGGGACTTTCCGGCGCGTTCCTTACCCTGTTCGTTCGGGCGGCGCTGCGGGGATTTGGCCCGGTACAGGGCATCCGGGGCGCCTTTTGGGCACTGGGTGCGCTTACTTTGCCGGTGTGCCTTGCGGGCAGTGCGGTACTCAGCGACCCGCCGCAGCAAAAGCAGCAGAAAAGCGGGAAAAACACCCTCGACCTCTCTCCGGGGCAGATGCTGCGCACAAAGCAGTACTGGTTGTGTGCGGGCGCGGTGTGCTTTTCCACCCCGGCGGTGCTGTTGTTCAGCCCCATCATCTTAAAACTGGGCATGGAGCGAGGACTGGACGAGACCGCTGCGCTGTGGAGCATCGTGCTGGGCAGTGTGGGCAGCGCCGCAGGGCGGATGCTGATGCCCATGCTCAGCGACCACATTGGCCGCCGCGCCACCGACCTTTGGGCGTGTTTGCGGCTTCGGCTTGGGCTGTCGGGCGGCGTTCTTGGGCGGCGCGGGCTGGTGGGTGGTGGTGTGCTACGCCGGACTCACCTTCTGCTACTCGGCGCTGGCGGCGGTGCTGCCCGCCCTTTCCATCCGACCTGTTCGGCCTGCCCCACGCGGGGGTGAACTACGGCTTTCTGGCGCTGGGGCAGAGTGTGGGCAGTCTTGCGTTCCCCTTTGCAGCCAACTTGCTGGCGCTGGAGAACGGGCGGCACCTGCTTGCCATGGCCGGTGCGGCGGCGGGTTTTGCAGCCATCTGGGCGCTGCATCCGGTGCAGAAAGACCCGCGCTGAAACGCGCAAAAAGAAAAGGGTGCAAAAAGTTTGCCGGTGCTTACGGCAGAATTGACAAAAACTTGACGACTGATTTGTGTAAAGCGGTGGAAATGCCAGTTAGCTCTGCATGACCGTAAAAGCCGACTGTACTTTTTGCAGGAAATGACTTGCAAAATTCGTCCGTTTTCTCTATAATAAAATCATGCGTGGTAGTACCGGTGCAGGCGCTGAAAGAGAGCAGCGCACCCGGTTCGGATGCAAGCAGTATGGAGCAGCAGCTGTGCCGGCAGGGCGCGGCGGCGGTTTTGTGCTGCCAAAGCGACATTTGTCAAAAGGAGAGTATGATTATGACCTATTCGCAGCAAGTACAGAATATGTGCCCGATCACCAAAGGTCCTAAGCATGGTCCGGCTCCCATCCCCGAAGAGGCGCATGGGTCAAGGCCTATGAGATCAAGGACATCAGCGGTACACCCATGGTGTGGGCTGGTGTGCACCCCAGCAGGGCACCTGAAGCTGTCCCTGAAC
>ENA-OQHY01000540-OQHY01000540.1-human-gut-metagenome-genome-assembly--contig:-NODE-540-length-21011-cov-4.683490_pt1 | contig 21011 bp, 25 predicted proteins | sample MGYA00242570_ERZ504733 | MGnify/ENA primary metagenome ERZ504733 (study PRJEB26092, sample SAMD00036219) | human gut metagenome | host: Homo sapiens | study: EMG produced TPA metagenomics assembly of... | reverse complement strand
CTGCAAGTAAGTTATATACATTGAAGTTGCCCACCAAATTTGTCTTAATTGGATACATATGACTGAGTATACTAAATCAAATTGTTGTTCCTTGTGAACTCAATCTTAATATTAATAGCACGATAATTCGCTTCTTTATTAATACCATAAGATACAACACGTGCTTTGGAGCAATCTTTTAAGGCCTCATATTTTCATCATCACGATTTAAAATAGAAACACCATTTTCTTTGACAAGATTTTTAAACAACAAGCTCTTCGCCTCAAAATAATTTTCCATTGTTCCATGAAAATCTAAATGATCATATGTCAATTGGTAAAGATTGCGCAATCAAATGAAATACCATCCACACGATGTTGAGCTAATCCATGACTTGATACTTCTAATGCACATGCCTTCATTCCCACACGAACCATATCGGCTAATTTAGATTGTAAAAAAAGTGCATCTGGTGTAGTTAAATTTGGCTGCAATTCAATATCACCATATTTAATCGCAATGGTACCAATATAACCACAAGGCGTTTTATCATTGATCATGTCACGAATGATATTTGTGATTGTTGATTTTCCATTTGTCCCAGTAACACCATACATTTTTAGTTTATCACTAGGCTTGGCATAGAAAATACGAGCCACCTTATTCATCGCATCATTGACATCTTCCACACGAATATAAACAGCACCAGGTGCCATATTCAATAATTCTTTAGAATGAACAATACATACGGCTCCATTTTTTATGGCAGAATCAATAAAGTCATGTCCATCATTTGTAAGGCCAGGTAAACAGAAATAGATATTTCCAGGTCTTACCGTTCTTGAATCAAAGCTTAAGCCTGTAATATTCACTGTAGGTGCATTTTTAAATAGTTTGCTTAATCGCATACTTAATCCTTCTTTCCATAGTACGTACCATCTTCAATACGTTGCCATTCGATAGTGATTCTACCACTTAATGGTATATCACTCAATATCTTACAAGGATGATATTGATTTGTATAACCCGTATAATAGCCATCCTGTTGTCTTTCAATCAAAACTTGCACGGGGTTAAAACGTTGCATATCACGTTTTCTACATTCATTTGAAAGTTCGAGTAAACGAGCCACTCTAGCTTTGGCAATCTTACCATTGATTTCGCCCTTTAAAGTACTTGCCTTTGTTCCATTACGCTTACTATAAGGGAAAACATGGAAGAAGCTTAATTTTAGTTCGGCTAGATTTTTATACGTTGTTTCAAATTCCTCATCACTTTCTTGAACAAATCCGGCAATCACATCGGTAGAAATTGAAATATCTGGAATGCAAGAACGAATATATTCAATTTTTTCTTTAAATTGCTCAATTGTATACGGACGATTCATACGTTTTAATGTTTCGTTGCATGCAGATTGTACAGGAATATGCAAATGATGACACATACGAGAATTTTCTTTCATCAATCCAATCAACTCATCACTCACTTCTGTAATTTCGATACTTGAAATACGATAATATACATAGTCTGGTGTATTTTCTAATAAAGCTTTCATTAATTTTGCTAAATCGTATTCTCCATCAAAATATCGACCTGTATGAATACCGGTTAAAACAATTTCTGTATGCCCTTTATCACATAGATCTTTGGCAATTTGAATGACCTGCTCATGATTTAAACTTCGCTCTCGACCACGCGCAAAAGGAATTGCACAATATGAGCAGAATTGATTACAGCCATCTTGTACTTTTAGAAAGGCTCGATGCATCGATTCAAAACAATGTACAGGCATCGCCTCAAAATCTTTAAACTGTGTACCTTCATGAACAACATCAATTTTTTCATGATCCTTTAATGCTTGCTGGATCAAATTCACCAATTCATTCTTTTGTTTAGCCCCAACGATAAGATCTGCATCTAACGCATTTCTTTCTTCTTCACTTGCACATTGTACAAAACATCCTACCACAACACATAAGGCATTAGGGTTCATACGTTTTGCGTAATGAATCTTTTGACGTGACTTACTAGCTGCCGTATTTGTGACAGTACATGTATTGATGATACAAATATCGCAAGCTTTTTCAGGCGATACTTGTTCATATCCTAGTTTTTCTAATTGACCTGCATAGTATTGCGATTCATACGTATTTACTTTGCAACCGAGTGTAATAATTGAAAATTTCATTGATTTTTTATCCTTCCACATGATTTTGGTATTCAATTGCACTTAATACATAACAAGCTGCTGTTTCCGCTCGTAAAATATTTTTACCTAAAGAACAATTTTTGTAACCAAATTCATTTAATACTTGAATTTCACTTTCCTCAAATCCACCCTCCGGTCCAATACATACAGTAATGGATTTGGGATTCTCTTTTAAATAGTGTGCCATATGTTTAGAAGGATCACTTTCCTTCTCATAAGCCACCAAATTACATTCACTTTTATAATTCGACAGTTCCTTTAAAAAAATTACAGGCTCTAATTCCACCAACGTATTGCGGTTACATTGTTTTGTTGCCGCAAGCAAGATCTCATTCCATCGAGATTGTTTCTTTTCTGCCTTTTTTTCATCCAATTTAACAACCGTATTCTTCGATACAAAAGGAACGATTTTAGTTACACCCAGTTCACATGCCTTTTGAAGCATCCATTCAAATTTATCCTGTTTGATCAAAGCACAACATAATGTGATTGATTGGTTTTCTTCAAACACATCTACAATGGAATCAATGATTAGAGTGGGTTTATTTTCAACGTGTCCTAAGAAAACACCCGAATTTTTTGTGATGATACGAATCTTTTCTTTTGGTGTTGTACGAAGTACATCAAAAATATGGTGTGCTTGTTTTGTATCTAATTCAATCACATCATGAATCGATAAAACCGCATCTAAATATACTTGTTTCATTACTTGTTTTCGCCTTCCATAGCTAAACGATTTAATTGTTTGATTTCATAAGGTTTTAAGCGACGATATTCACCCGCTCTTAAATCTTTAACATCTAAAAACGCAAATTTTACTCTGTGCAAGCGACGAACTTCATGCCTAATGCCAACATCATATTCTTTACCTGATGATTTTTACCTTCAGAAATTGTAAGCTCAAACTGCGTACGATTACGCGTTAAATCTTTTTGGAGCACAAACACTTTAGCCGGCTGATATTTTTCTGTTTTTGTCTTTAAACCTTTTCTTAATTGTTTGATATCATCTTCACTCAAGATACCTTGAAGATTAACTACATACGTTTTTTCTAAATGATAACGAGGATGAATCATATGGTTACAAAATTCACCATCATTTGTCAATAATAAAACACCACTTGTGTCATAATCTAAACGTCCTACAGAGAAGATTCTTTCATTTTTAGGCATGTAGTCTAGTACCGTTTTTCTTCCCTTATCATCACTACTTGTACATAGACAACCTTTAGGTTTATTCATGATATAATAGACTTTATCTTCTTTCGAAATCATATTGCCATTGACTTCGATGATATCTTGTTTTGATACTTTTGTACCTAATACATCACAAATTTCACCATTCACTTTGACTTTTCCATCTAAAATCAATTCTTCTGCTTTTCTTCTTGAACAAATACCCGCTTGGGCAATTACTTTTTGTAGTCTTTCCATTTTCTATTCTCCTTCAAATAATTCTTCATTATTGTTTTGTGTTTGTGGTAATTCCGGTAATTCTTTTAAATCCTCTAACTGAAAAGCATCTAAAAATTCATCCGTTACACGATATAATAAAGGTTTGCCAATCGCATCCAAACGATCTTTAGCTTCAATCAAGCCACGTGCCACTAATTTTTTTAACATCATTTCACAATTAACACCACGAATCTCTTCGATTTCCACACGAGTAATTGGTTGTTTATAGGCAATGATAGCCAAAGTTTCCATAGCCGCTTGTGATAGTGTGGGTTGTTTATATTCTTCAAATAATTGTTTTCCATAAGGATATACAAATTCTTTTGTGACGAATTTAAATCGATTCGCATATTCTACAAGTTCAATCCCTCTACTGTTGCTGCTATATTCTTCTTTTAGTGTATCTAGTAAAACGCGGATATCATCCATTTCTAAGTTTTTAAGACCAAGCATCATCTGATCTATACTTAAACCTTCTTCACCACTTAAAAAGAGTAAACCTTCTAATATTGCCTTCGCATTATCCATATCTACAAATCCTCTCTTGCAACCCATATCATTTGGGTTTCATCAATGGAATATGTCATCCATTTTTCATGTATTAAGTCAAGTATCGATAAAAAGTAACGATCACCATATGTAAGTTTGTACAATCGCTACAAAGATCTTTAAAAGATATCGATCCATTTATATGTTTCATTCTTTCTTTGATTTGAATGGCTCTTTCTTCTAAAGACAATTCTTTGATTGTCACCTTAGTTTCATAAGGCTGTAAAAGCTCCATACGTACAATACAATGGCGCATAGCCTTCATTAAATCATAAGGAGATTGATTTTCTAAAGTATCACTTTCAACGGGAATCTTCCATTCTTCGACTAAGCTGGAAACTGGACGAGAAAAATGGAGTTGTCTTTGATCATAGCCTTCTTTTAATGCAAGACTTACTTCTTTATATCTTTGATACTCCAATAAACGAGCTACCAATTGATCACGTTGATCTTCTTCATATTCTTCTATAACCTCAACGGTTTCTCTTGGCAAAAGTTTTTTCGACTTATATGCGATAAGACTAGCTAGTTCCGATAAATATTCACTCGCCACTTCCAAATGCATATTTTGCATGGCATGAATATATTCAATATATTGCGTTGCCAAAATATTCATATCCAAGTCAAAAAAGATCTAATTTATTTTCTTTGATTAAATGCAGCATCAAATCCAAAGGACCTTCAAACTGATCTAATGTTATTAAAAAATCCATACTATCACCCATAGTACTAATTATAACAAATTTTAAAAAGCTTTTCATCCTTTACGACTAATGTTAAAATAAGAAAACAGGAGGTTAGTCATGCGTAGAGCCATTCTCTTTTTAGTTTTTGCACTATTTTTGGCGATGGTCATCCAGCCAAATCTTAATAAACAAATCAAAGAAAAATCAAAAATCGATGTTCCCGAACAAACAGAATCGACCATTATTACCAATGATACGGTTTCAAATTCGCGTTGTAAATCAAAAGCAATCATTTGTATTGATGCAAGTCATGGAGGAAGTGATAGTGGATATACTAGTGATGGGCATACCAGTGAAAAAGATTTAAATTTGGTTATAGCCAAAAGATTGGGGAATCCCTTTCGAGTGTTGGCTACAATGTAGTCTATACAAGAATGATGATTCCACACTTTCTACAGAAGAAAGAATCACTTCTATTAACTCCCAAAAGGCAAATTATTTAATTTCGATTCAAATGAATTCAAGTTCAGATTCTTTATCAAAGGGATATTCTATTTTCACACAACCCAACGATAAGATGATTCAATTGGCTAAAAACCTATCCAATACAATGAACGCAATCAACCTATCGCAATTTGAAGGTATTGATTCCGACCATTATGAAAACTTCCCTATTTTATATGATAGTCAAATTCCGGCTATCCTTTTAGAACTTGGATATTTAAGTAATAGTGATGACTATACAAAATTAGTGGATGAAACTTTCCAACAAAAAATAGCGGATGCCATAACGGAAAGCTTTTTAGCTAAAATCAATTAACACTCTTAGGAGTGTTTTTTTGTGCTATAATCTTAACGAAAAAGAGGTATTGTATGGAAGAAAAATTGATCTATAAAGGTATTATCTTTGATTTAGTTCAAAAGAATGTAAAAATCAAAGATAAAATGTATAAACGAGACATCATTCGACATCCAGGAGGTGTGGGTGTCATTTGTATCATCGATGGCAAGATCTTACTTGTACGACAAGAGCGTCCGGCAATTGGTAAAGAAACACTTGAAATTCCTGCAGGTAAACTCGAATATGGTGAAGATCCCATGGAATGCGGACTTCGTGAACTAAACGAAGAAACAGGCATGGCCTGTGATAAATTAGAACTATTATTAAGTTTTGTATCAACACCAGGCTTTTGTGATGAAAGAATTTGGATCTATAAAGCCATCCATCCAAGAATAGCAGATGTTAAACTTTCTTTAGATGAAGATGAGGAAATCGATACTCTATGGTTGGATTTAGAAACGGCTTATGAATATACAAGAAATGGAAAAATTGATGATGGAAAGACTGTCATTGCGATTAGTCAAATGATGGCAGAAAGGAAATAAGATTATGAATTTTGTGGTGATTTCACCAAACTATCCAGAAAGTTACTGGATGTTTTGTAGGGGGTTAAAAGAAAATGGGGCTAAAGTATTGGCTATCGTAGATACTCCTTACAACCAACTAAAACAGGAATTAAAAGAGTATTGTGATGAAATCTATGTTGTGAAAAGCTTCCATGACTATGATGAAATGATTAAGGCATGTGGCTATTTTACATTTAAATATGGGAAAATCGACTGGATTGAATCCAATAATGAAGCTTGGCTTGATTTAGATGCACGTCTTCGTGATGATTTTAATGTAAAAACAGGTTTTTCATTAGAAAGAATCGAAGAACTTCAATCGAAGTCACAAATGAAAAAATATTATAAAGAAGCCAACGTCCCAGTAGCTGATTATAAAGTATTACATACACTTCAGGATGGCTTAGATTTCGCGGATAAAGTGGGATATCCACTCGTTATGAAGCCAGATCATGGAGTAGGTGCAAGTATGACTTATAAAATCATGAATGCCGAACAATTAGAATCTGTTTATATGCAGACAAAAGATCATGTTATGATTTTAGAACAATATATTGATGGAGATGTTTTTACATTAGATGGTATTTGCGATGAAAACGGAGATATTCGCTATCTAAATAGTTTAGAATATGTTGGTAACTGCATGGATTCTGTGCTTTATCAACAAAGTATTGGATGCTTCACAACACTCGAAATCAGTGATGAATGTCGTGATATTGTTCAAAGAACGATTCATGCCTTTAAAATAAAGAATCGTTTCTTCCATTGTGAATTCTTCCGATTGAATCATCATGTACAAGGATTAGGTGAAAAAGGCCGTATCTTTGGCTTAGAAGTAAACTTCAGACTCCAGGAGGATTCTGTCCTGATTTAATGAATTATGCAGGTGAACTCGATGTATACCGTTTATGGGCTGAAGTTATCTTAAAACAACAAGCATCTTATTCAAAACTTAGAAGATATTCTGCAGGTTTTGTGGGCAGAAGGAATTCTATCAAATATCGTTTTACAGTGAAAGAAATTCAAGACATGTTTAAAGAAGAATTAATTGATATCTTATATCTTCCAGAAGCCATTGCGGCTGCCATGGGTGATGTTGCGATTGTTGCCAAATTTACAAGTCCTTCAAGACGAGATGAGTTCTTCAAGGTTGCCTTAAAAAGAAAGGATCGATTATGATAGTTGAAAAAGAACTTTTCATGTCAAAATTAAATGAAAAGCGAAAAATCTTTATTTATTTACCTAAAGATTATGATATGAGCAATAAACAATATCCTGTTTTATATGCATTTGATGGTCATAATATCTTTTTAGATGCCTATGCCACATATGGTAAAGCCATTCATATTCAAGAGCATATTGAAAAGCTCAATTTAGATTTAATTGTCGTTGGACAAGAATGTAGCCATATCGGAAACAATCGTTTAAAAGAATATGCACCCTACCCTTCTATGATCCTGAATACGGATCATTTGAAGGTTTAGGTGATGCTACAATGGACTTTTTTGTGAATGAATTAAAACCTTATATTAATCAAAATTACAGAACCAAAAAGACAAGAAAAAATACATTTATCGGTGGAAGTAGTTGCGGAGGTCTAATGGCCTTATATGCAGCCTATACTTATTCCGACATCTATTCAAAAGCCATTGTGATATCCCCTTATGTCTTAGAGAGTATGGATGCGATTTTGCAAGATATTCATCATAAAAACATACAAAAAAATACTTCAATCTATTTATCTTGGGGTTCAAATGAAGCAAGCTTAATGCATGAATTTGTCTGGCAAACTAAGGCTTGTACTGAAATTGGTAATTCTCTATCAAAAAAAGGAGTCAAAGTCTTATATAATGTGATTCCAGAAGGAAGACATTGTGAGGAAGACTGGGAAAAAGAATGTGATACATTCCTTCCGTTTTTAGTGCAATGAACCGGGATGTAGTGATTTCAAAGCTTGAAACAAAAGCCAAGCGAAAGATTGTGATTAGTGATATTCATGGAAATTTAGATCTATATCAAGCTCTCTTACACAAGATCGATTATAAACCGGGTGTAGATTGTTTAATTCTTTTAGGTGATTTAATTGAAAAAGGAAAAAGAAATTTAGATACCCTTCATTACATTATGCATCAAGTTCAAACGGAAGATGTACATTGTATTATGGGCAATTGTGATTTCATTGCCAAAAATGTTCTTTACTCCTATCGTTTGGATTTTTTAAAGCATGTTCTTGGATTTAGAAGTGCAAGTTTGATTCATGAAATGGCTAAAAGTCTAAATATTGAAATCAACGAAAATAGTAATATGTCCCAAATTTGTCAAATCTTACGCAAACATTATTTAGATGAACTTTGTTTTTTAAACGATTTACCCCATGTATTAGAAGATGATGAACATATTTATGTGCATGCAGGTATTGAAAGTAATGAAAATTATGGAACGGATTTTAAACAAGTCATGACACATGCCTTCTTTTTAGAAACAAATCAAGTATTCAAAAAGAATATCAATTGTTGGACATATGCCGGTGACAGAATATTGTAGTCATATTGCCTCTTTTGATCCCATTTATGATGTAAAACATAACATTTATAGTATTGATGGTGGAAACATGGTTAAATTTGGCGGCCAATTAAATGCTCTTATATTTGAAAAGAATATTGTTAAAGTTGAACGATGTGATTTTCTTAAAGAAAGAAAAGTCATTCAAAATGTAGATTATCATACACAAATTCCCTTCTTCATAACTTTTAATCATGGTAATATTCAAATTCTTGAACGAAATTCGATACAATCGAAAGTATATTGTCCTTACAATAATCGTACTTTCTGGGTTGAAAATGAATTTGTGACAAAAGATATGAAGGCTTATGATTATACGAATTATGAGATTCCATTAAAAAAAGGCGATACCGTAAAAGAGGTATTCGCCTATCAAGATAAAGTTCAAATCAAAAAGAATGGTATACTAGGCTGGACCTATCGTTCAAACCTAGAATGATACTATTCTTTTTTTACGCTAGCTTCTGATAAGTAAGTGAATAAAGCATTAACTTCATCTTCCGTTGTATGAAAACTAGTCACAAAACGAATGACATAATGATCGTCACATTTTTCCCAAATTTCAAAATCAATATTTTCACTTAAGATTGGTATTGTTCTTTTGTGACATTGACAAAAATCTGATTTGTATCACTCTTCATAAATAAAGCATAGCCTAAATCTTGAAGTCTTGATTGTATCTTTTGAGCCAATGCGACTGAATGTTTTGCATAATCAAAGAAAGCATCATGTTCAAATAATCCTAAAAATTGAATTCCAAGCAACCATCCTTTGGCAAGCATAGCTCCATTTTGTTTCATCACAAAGCGGAAATATGGTTTTAATTCAGGATTTGAGATGACAACGGCCTCTCCTAGTAGAGCACCATTTTTCGTACCACCAATATAGAATACATCACAAAGATTGGCTAAATCATTTAATGTATAATCCACTGTCGATAAAGCAACACCAAGTCTTGCCCCATCCATCATTAAGTATAGACCTAATTCATCACAAACAGCACGAATTTCCTTTAATTCCTCAAATGTATAGACGGTTCCATATTCTGTGGCATTTGAAATATAAACCATTTTTGGATAAACCATATGTTCATACGAAAGCATGTGAGTATCAAATACTTTACGAATATCACTCGGATTGATCTTTCCAGCATAGTTATTGACAGGAATTACTTTATGTCCAGTCGCTTCAATCGCACCTGTTTCATGCGTAGCAATATGTCCTGTATCACAACTGATGACAGCTTCAAAAGGTTTTAAACATGCTTTAATGATTGTTTGATTCGTGATGGTTCCACCTACAATAAAGTGAACGTCCACATCATAATCCGGAATATGTTTTTTTATAGCTTCCTTTGCACGTTGGCAAATTTCATCCATACCATATCCAGTAAAAGAATGACCATTTGTCGTATTCATATATTCCATAATTTCTGGAATACAGCCTTGGCCATAATCATTTCTAAAAAATAACATTTTTATCAACTCCCAAAATCATTGTAACACAAAAAACAGGTCATTTGACCTGTTTTATGATTTATTCTTCTTTTAATCCCATAACTTCGTCTGTAAATAGACGTGCATCCATAAGTTTTAAGTCTTCAGCAATATATGGTTTGAATTCCATTTGATCTAATACATCTTTTTGTAAATCTACACCTGGAGCGATTTCAATCAATGTTAATTTACCATCAATTAACTTAAATACGGCACGCTCAGTAATATATAAGACTTTTTGACCTGTTTCATTCGCATAATCAGCTGAGAAAGTAACTTGTTCAATGTGATTTTTAAATTTCTTGATTTGACCTTCTTGATCAATTGTCAATTTACCATTTCCAACTGTTTCTTTTAAACCTTTAGCTGTAAATGTTCCACAATAAACAACGACCGGTGAAGTTTGTGTGATATTAATAAATCCACCACATCCTGCAATTTTTGGTCCAAAACGTGAAACATTGATATCACCTTTTTGATCACATTCTGCAAGTCCTAAGAAGGCTTGATCTAATCCACCACCATCATAGAAGTCAAACTGATATGTTTGATCAATGATTGCGTCTGGGTTAGTACAAGCACCAAAGGCAGTCCCATTCATTGGAACACCACCGATTCCTCCAGCTTCAACTGTCATTTTAAGTCCTGGAAGTCCTTCTTCATTGGCAACATTTGCGATACCTTCTGGCATACCAATTCCTAAGTTGATAACAGCTGATGGATCCAATTCCATAGCAGCACGACGACAAACAACTTTACGTGCGTTTAATGGCATTGGTTCAATTGAATCAACTGGTACACGAATTTCTCCACAGAATGATGGGTTGTATGGATCTGAATACGTTTGCCAATGGTTTTCAGGTTGTGCAACAACGATCGCATCCACATAAATTCCTGGAATCTTAACATCCATTGGTTTTAAAGATCCTCGTTCTACAATTTTTTCAACCTGTAGAATAACTTTACCCCCACTGTTTTTAACAGCTTGCGCAATACTGATTGAATCTAGAGTTGCTGCTTCTTTACACATTGAGCAGTTTCCATCTTCATCCGCATATGTACCACGAATCAATGCAATATCTAATGGGAATGATTTATAACGTAACCATTCTTGTCCATCCATATTGATCAATTCAACTAAATCTTCTTTAGTGCGTTCATTCATTTTCGCACCTTCTAGACGAGGGTCGATAAATGTTTTCAAACCAATTTTTGTGATAACACCTGGACGGTGTCCTGCAATTTCACGGAACATCAAACTGATTGTTCCTAAAGGTAAGTTATAGCCTTCAACTTTGTTTTCAAAAACTAATTTTTGGAAAGTAGGAATCAACCCCCAGTGTCCACCAATGATTCTTTTTAACAATCCTTCATGACCCATATGGTTCAATCCTAAATCTGGTGTACCATCTCCTACACCGGCAGAGAACATAACGGTTAAATCTCTAGGATGTCCTGTTTTTAAGAAACTATTTTCAATAGCAACACTAAGTTCTTGAGGGTGACCCATTCCAATAAATCCACCAACACCAATTTTGTCGCCATCTTTGATTAAACTGATGGCTTCTTGGGCTGACATTACTTTTGACATTTAAATCATCCTTCAAATAAATTATTTGTTTTTAAATTCTTTTTCTTTTACTTTGTTTACGAAGCATTCCATACCATATGTTTGGTCTTCAGTAGCAAAGCAATCAGAGAAATCTTTTACTTCGATAGCGATAGCTGAATCCATATCTGTTTGAAGTCCAGCATTGATAGCTTTTTTAGATTGCGCAACAGCGATTGGAGCATTTTTGCAGATTCCATTAGCCATTTTTAATGCAGTAGCCATTAATTCTTCTTGAGGAACAACAGCATTTACTAATCCAATAGCCAATGCTTTGTCGGCTTTGATGTTACGAGCTGTAAAGATCATTTCTTTAGCGATTCCAGCAGGTACTAAACGTGCTAAACGTTGAGTTCCACCAAAGCCTGGAGTAATTCCTAAACCTACTTCTGGTTGTCCAAAAATAGCATTTTCACTAGCGATACGAATGTCGCAAGCCATACTTAATTCGCATCCTCCACCTAATGCAAAACCATTTACGGCAGCAATTACTGGGCAGTGTAAAGTTTCAATTTGACGGAAGATCTTGTTTCCATAAGCTCCATATTCAGCCGCTTCTTCAACCGTTTTATCTTTCATTTCAGCAATATCTGCACCAGCAACGAAAGATTTGCTTCCAGCACCTGTGATGACTACACAATATGTGTCTTTGTCAGCTGAAACGGTGTTAACAGCTTCTTCTAAATCATTTAAAACAGCTGTTGATAATGCATTTAATGCTTTTTCACGATTGATTGTGATAATTGAAACGTGACCTTGTTTTTCTAATAATACGTTTTCCATGATTTTTCTCCTCTAATATTTAAATAAAAAGTGAAACAACGAGTGTTTCACTTTAGTTATTTCACTAGTTGTAGCTGTAGAATCCTTGTTTAGTTTTTTGACCTAATTTTCCAGCACGAACCATTTTCTTTAATAATGTACATGGACGATATTTAGGATCTCCTGTTTCAGTATATAATACTTCCATTACATCTAAAACAATGTCCAATCCAATTAAGTCACCCAAAGCCAATGGTCCCATTGGGTGGTTAGCTCCAAGTTTCATAGCTGTATCGATATCTTCAACACTTGCCAATCCTTCTTGGTAAATGAAGCAAGCTTCATTGATCATTGGAATCAAGATACGGTTAACTACGAATCCAGGTCCTTCAGCAACTTCTACTGGAGTTTTTCCTAATGATTTAGAGCATTCGATGATAGCTTCTTTTGTTTCAACAGGAGTATTTTCACCAGAGATAACTTCAACTAATTTCATACGATCAGCTGGGTTGAAGAAGTGCATACCGATAACGTTATGTTTGATTCCGTTAGCAATTTCAGTAACACTTAAACTTGAAGTGTTTGTTCCGAAAATGCAGTCTTCTTTACAGATTTCATCTAAAGTCTTGAATAAGTCTTTTTTGATTTCCATTTTTTCAAGAACAGCTTCAACGATTAAATCGCAATCCGCTAAATCTTTGTATTCACCAGCAGTTAAGTTAGCTTTGATACCTTCTGCTTTTTCAGCAGTAATTTTTTCACGAGATACTAATTTATCTAATTTCGCACCAATTTTGTTGATACCATTTTGTGCCCATTCGATTTTAATATCACATACAGTTACATTGTATCCAGCTGTAGCAAATGCATTGGCAATACCTTGCCCCATTGTTCCAGCACCAATAACACCTACATTTTTCATTTTAAATATGCTCCTTTTTATTATTCAGCTTTTGCAGCTTTAATTGATTCAACTAATAAAGGTAATACAGTTGCACAATCTCCAACGAATCCCATGTTAGAAATATTGAAGATTTCTGCTTGAGGATCACGGTTGATAGAGATGATTAAATCTGATTTATCCATACCAGCACAGTGTTGTACAGCTCCAGAAATACCACAAGCGATATATAATGAAGGACGTACAGTCTTACCTGTTTGACCTACTTGACGATCTTTGTCTAAGAATCCATCTTCAACAACAGCACGTGTACAGCAAACTACACCACCTAATTCGTCAGCTACTTTTTGAAGTACATCTAAGCAATTTTCAGCACCACGACCAGCACCTACTAAAATATTAGCTTTTGTGATATCTACATCAGCTTTTACTTTTTCGATTACTTTTTCTACAAATACTTGAGGATCTGTAGTTGTCCATGATGGAGTAAATTCTTCAACTTCACCAGTACGAGTTGTATCTGTTGGAGCCAATTCGAATACTTTTGGTCTGATTGTAGCCATTTGTGGACGAGTGTCTTTACATACGATTGTACCAAATAAGTTACCACCGAATGTTGGACGAGTTACGTCTAATAATGATTCACCAGTTTCTTTAGCATATTCTAAGTCAACTTCAATTTTTGTAGCATCTGCAGTTAAACCTACATTTAAACGAGCAGCTACACGTGGTGCTAGGTCACGTCCTAATGGAGTGGCACCAGTTAACATTGAGTCTGGTTTGTGAGCTAAAACAACTTGTGTTAAAGCATCAGCATAGAATTGAGTTGAATAGTCTTTTAACAAAGCATCATCAACAACGATTACTTTGTCAGCTCCATGACTAATAACTTCTTGAGCTTTTTCTTTTACATTTTCTCCAAGCAATACACCAACTACTTTGTATCCAAATTCAGGGATAGAAGCAACTAGTTTTCTTGCTTCTGAAATAAGTTCATAACTTACTTCTGCAATGTTTCCGTTTTCTTGTTCAACGAAAACGAAGATATCTTTATATTCTTCAAATCGAGCCATTCTACTTCATCCTCCCTACTTTGTAATGATTTGCTTTTCTTTCAAAGTCTTAGCAATCATATCTGCAGTTTCCTGCTCAGACAATGTGAATACTTCTGTTTTGTCAGTAACATCTTTAGTGAAAGTAGTTTTAACGGATGTAGGTGAACCTTTGAAACCAACTGTTTCAGGATCGATTCCTAATTCAGCATTTGTTAAAACTTCAATCTTGTCTTCTTTACATAAGTCAACGATGTTGTCACATTGCATGTAACGAGGTTTGTTCATTCCTGATAATGTTGTGATAACACATGGTAACTTAGCTGTTACGATTTGTTCAACATCTTCTAATGAACGTTTAACAGTGATAGAATCTTCTTTTACTTCTAAGATTTCATCTACATAAGTAACTTGAGGAATATCCAAACGTTCTGCAGTTTGAGGTCCTACCTGAGCAGTATCACCATCGATAGCTTGACGACCAGCGATAACTAAGTCGAATCCTACTTTTTTCAAAGCAGCCGCTAAAGCGATACTTGTAGCACATGTATCAGATCCACCTAATACACGGTCTGTTAATAAAACACCTTTGTCAGCACCCATAGCTACACCTTCTTTTAACATTTCAGCAGCTTTAGGTAATCCCATTGTCATTACAACAACTTCAGTGTCAGGGTTTTTGTCTTTTAATTCCAATGCAGCTTCCAAACCAGCTAAATCATCTGGTTTGTGATTGCAGGAACTCCGTCACGAATTAACGCACCAGTTTTTTATCAACTGTAATTTCAGTTGAATCCGGAACTTGTTTTTCTAAAACAACAATTTTCATTTTTCAACACCAATTCCTTTCTTACTTCAACATAGCGCCAGAGATGACCATACGTTGTACTTCTGAAGTACCTTCGTAGATTTCAGTGATCTTAGCATCTCTAAACATTCTTTCTACTGGTAAATCACGAGTATATCCGTATCCACCTAATAATTGGATAGCTTTTGTTGTAATTTCCATAGCTGTTTCAGCAGCAAATAATTTTGCTTCAGCTGCTAATTGAGTATAAGGACGACCTTCTTGTTTAGCAGTAGCTGCAGAATATACTAACCAACGAGCTGCATCTGTTTTAGTTTGCATATCAGCTAATTGGAATTGAGTGTTTTGGAATTTAGCAATTGGACGACCAAATTGTTTACGTTGTTTTACGTAAGCAACGGCTTCATCGATTGCACCTTGAGCAATTCCTAATGCTTGAGCAGCGATACCAATACGTCCACCATCAAGTGTCTGCATGGCAATCTTGAATCCCATACCTTCTTTTCCTAATAAGTTTTCTTTTGGAATACGTACATTATTGAAAATTAATTCACATGTAGCAGATCCACGAATACCTAATTTCTTTTCGTGAAGACCGAATGTGAATCCTGGAGTTCCTTTTTCAAGAATGAAAGCAGAAATTCCACGAGTTCCTTTTGTTTTGTCTGTCATGGCAAAAATTACATATACATCGGCTTCTCCAGCATTTGTAATGAAGATTTTTGTACCATTGATAACATATTCGTCACCATCTAATACAGCTGTAGTTTGTTGTCCAGCCGCATCTGTACCAGCGTTTGGTTCAGTTAAACCAAATGCAGCCAATTTCTTACCTGTACATAAATCTGTTAAGAATCTTTGTTTTTGTTCTTCAGTACCAAATTGAGCGATTGGCCAAGTACCTAATGAAGTGTGAGCTGATAAAACTACACCACTTGTTGCACATGTTTTAGACAATTCTTCGATTGCTAAAATATAGCATAAATAATCTGCGCCAGCTCCTCCGTATTCACGTGAATAAGGAATACCAAGCATTTTTGCTTGACGCATCACTTCTACAGATTCCTTAGGGAATCTTTCGTTTTCGTCAACATCCGCTGCGTTTTCTTTTACTTCGTTTTGCGCAACTTCTCTGAACAACTTTTGCATCATTAATTGTTGTTCTGTTAAATTGAAATCCATAAATGAAGTTCTCCTTTCCAGTTTCTTGAACTATTCGAATTAGGACATCGATAGCATGAGAAAGTATGTTAAACTTTTCACACAGTCATATTCTACATACTTTTTTGAACCTCGTCAATGATTTTGTTAATATTTTAACAAATTGTGTTAAATGCCTTATCTTATTAATATATGTTCTGTATTATTAACATGTGAAAAATTAAACAAGTTATTGACATCCCCTATTTTAAGGACTAGACTATGCATGTAAAAAAGTGAATCTCGATTCAGAGTAGAAAGTAGGTATACAAATGAGAAAAGCTTATATTGTTGCTGCTAAACGTAGTGCAATTGGTACTTTTTTAGGAAGTTTAACAGATGTAGATTTAGCTACTGTTGGAGCAACTGTTTTAAAAGAAACAATCAAACAAGCAAATATCGATCCAGCTAACTTAGATGAAGTTATTATCGGTAACGTAATTGCTGCAGGTTTAGGACAAAACATTGCTCGTCACGTTGCTTTTGATGCAGGAATCCCTGTTGAAGTATGTGCGCAATCAATCAACATGTTATGTGGTTCAGGTTTAAAAGCCGTTATGGAAGCTACACTTCGTATTCAAGCAAACTTTGGTGACTTATATGTTGCTGGTGGTGTTGAATCAATGACTCGTGCTCCATTTATGTTGAGCTACAAAAACCGTACAGGAACTAAGATGGGTGACCAAAAATTAGTGGATGCTATGTTACACGATGGTTTAACAGATGCAATGTATGGAATTCACATGGGATGTACTGCTGACAACATCGCTAAAAAATATAACATTTCTCGTGAGGCACAAGATGAATTCGCATTTGCTTCTCAAGAAAAAGCTTTAGCGGCTATTGCTGCAGGTAAATTCAAAGATGAAATCGTTCCAATCACTTATAAGACTCGTAAAGGTGAAGTAGTATTTGATACAGATGAACACCCTCGTAAAACAAGCTTAGAAAAATTAGCTAAATTACGTCCAGCCTTCAATGCTGATGGAACTGTAACTGCAGGTAATGCTTCTGGTATCAATGATGGTGCTTCATTTACTATCGTTGCTAGTGAAGATGCAGTTAAGAAATATAACTTAACTCCAATTGCTGAAGTTATCGGATTTGGACAAGGTGGAGTTGACCCACGAGTTATGGGACTTGGTCCAACACCAGCTATCTTAAACGCATTAAAATATGCAGATCTAAAGATTGAAGATCTTGACTTAGTTGAATTGAACGAAGCATTTGCTGCTCAATCATTAGGTGTTATCCACGAATTAGAAGAAGCTACAGGTATGGATCGTGAAGCATTCTTAGCTAAGACAAACGTAAATGGTGGAGCTATTGCTTTAGGTCACCCAGTAGGTGCTAGTGGAAACCGTATCTTAGTTTCATTGTTATATGAAATGCAAAAACGTAAATCAAAAATCGGTCTTGCTTCCCTATGTATTGGTGGAGGACAAGGTGCCGCTGTTATCGTAAAAATGTGCGATTAATCAATAAGGAGACATGTTCTCCTTATTTCTTTAAATTCACTTGTGAATTTTTTAATTTGTGATTGATTTTCATCATTCACTATGATAAAGTTTAAAAGGTAAATGACTAATAGTCTTACATGGAGGAATATTAATATGACAAAAAAAGTAGTTTTAGCAGGTGCATGTCGTACTGCTATTGGTAAAATGGGTGGAGCTTTAAGTAACACTCCAGCTGCTGATTTAGGTGCTATCGTTATTAAAGAAGCATTGAATCGTGCAGGTGTTAAACCTGAACAAGTTGACGAAGTATTAATGGGATGCGTTATCCAAGCTGCACAAGGACAAAACGTAGCTCGTCAAGCTAGTATCAAAGCTGGTCTACCAATTGAAGTTCCTGCCGTAACATTAAACGTTGTTTGTGGATCTGGTTTAAACTGTGTTAACCAAGCTGCTGCAATGATCAAAGCTGGACAAGCTGATATCGTTGTTGCTGGTGGTATGGAAAATATGTCAATGGCACCATATGCTATGACTAAAGCACGTTTTGGTTACCGTATGAACAACGCTACTATCGTCGATACAATGGTAAACGATGCATTAACAGATGCCTTCAACCACTACCACATGATGATTACTGCTGAAAACATCTGTGATCGTTGGAACTTAACTCGTGAAGAATTAGATGAATTCTCAGCTAACTCTCAACAAAAAGCTGAAAAAGCTATGGCTGAACACAAATTCGATGATGAAATCGTACCAGTTCCAGTTAAAGTTAAAAAACAAATCGTTGAATTCAAAGTGGATGAAGGACCTCGTCCAGGAACAACTGTTGAAACATTGGCAAAATTACGTTGCTGCTCTGGTAAAGAAGGCGGAATGGTAACTGCTGGTAATGCTTCAGGAATCAATGATGGTGCTGCTGCAATCGTTGTTATGAGCGAAGAAAAAGCAAAAGAATTAGGTGTTACACCAATGGCTACTTGGTACAAGGTGCATTAGCTGGTGTTGAACCAGAAATTATGGGTATTGGACCAGTGGCTGCTACTCGTAAGTTATGGAAAGAACTGGATTAACAGTTGATGATATGGACTTAATCGAAGCTAACGAAGCATTCGCTGCACAATCTGTAGCTGTTGCTAAAGAATTAGGATTCGATATGAGCAAAGTTAACGTTAACGGTGGAGCCGTTGCATTAGGACACCCTGTTGGAGCTAGTGGATGCCGTATCCTAGTTACATTACTTCACGAAATGCAAAAACGTGATGCTAAGAAAGGTTTAGCTACACTTTGCATCGGTGGTGGTATGGGTTGTGCTACTATCGTAGAACGTGACTAATTTATATATAATAACTAACTAAACTACTTCTAAAAAGAGATTCAAACAAAACTGAATCTCTTCTTTTTTTTGCTTTTTACAATTCAACAATTTTTTTGTTATAATCAATTTAAAGGAGTTACTATAACTATGAACACAAATTTAAATCGAATATTATTTATTTTCGCAGGGATATGTTTTATATTCACATACTTCTTAACAAAGAATTTTACTTATCTACCATTAGGACTCTGTTTCTTAATACTATCGACAAACAAAAAAAGAGAAGACCACTAAGTCTTCTCTATTTTTCGATTTCCTTTAAAATGTTTTCAATCTTATTTCCCTGTTCAAGACTTGTATCTTGTACAAAGATCAATTCTGGCATCTTACGAATCTTAATTTTTTTTGCGACTTGAGAACGAATGAAACCCTTTGATTGATTTAACACACGCATACCCGCATCATTACGCCCTTGTTTTCCAAGGAATGTAACATAAACTTTAGCTTGCGATAAATCATTTGTACATCGTACATCCGTTATCGTACAAAAACCTAAATTTGGATTTTTCAATTCAAATTGAAGAATATGTGAAATCTCTCTTTGAATTGTCATCTCCATACGTTCTGTTTTTAATGACATACTATTCTTCCACTTCCTGATCTTCGAAGCCTTCTAAAATATCTCCTACTTTAATATCGTTAAAGTTTTCAATTGTCATACCACATTCGTAACCATTTATAACTTCTTTAACATCATTTTCAAAACGACGTAATGATCCAAGTTTACCAGTATAAACAACAATACCTTCACGGATCAAACGAACTTTACAATCACGCTTCATCTTGCCATCTGTAACCATACATCCGGCAATCGTACCTACCTTACTTACCTTATAAATCTGACGAACATCCGCCTGACCAATGACAACTTCTTCGTATACTGGTGCAAGCATACCCTTCATAGCCGCTTGTAATTCTTCTAAAGCCTTATAAATGATGTTGTGCAAACGAATTTCAACACCTTCTTCTTCCGCTTTTTTACGAATAGCAGCACTTGGACGAATGTTAAATCCATAAATAATCGCATTTGAAGCACTTGCCAATAAGATATCTGATTCAGTAATAGTACCTACAGTAGAACGGATGACATTGATACGAACATTTCCATCCACTTCTAGCTTTTCCATACTTGCCTTTAAAGCTTCGGCAGAACCTTGAACATCGGCTTTGATCAAGACATTGATTTCTTGAACATCACCTTCATCAATTTTCTTAGCCAAATCTTCCAAAGACATAGCACTCGTTGAATTACGTTCTTTTTCAATTTGTTTATCTAAACGATGACCCGCAATTTCAGCAGCCTTCTTATAGCTATCATAAGACATGAATACATCACCAGCTCTAGGAACCTCATTTAAACCAATGATTTCAACCTGCAGCGATAAGGTACTGACCCTTTCTACCTGTACGCCGGGCGGCACAGGACGCTTCCTTGTCATGGGAAAACTCGTGAAAGTAGATAACGAAATATAGATTTTAGACGGTGCGGGGGCAAAAG
>ENA-OQHY01000539-OQHY01000539.1-human-gut-metagenome-genome-assembly--contig:-NODE-539-length-21090-cov-1.694939_pt1 | contig 21090 bp, 31 predicted proteins | sample MGYA00242570_ERZ504733 | MGnify/ENA primary metagenome ERZ504733 (study PRJEB26092, sample SAMD00036219) | human gut metagenome | host: Homo sapiens | study: EMG produced TPA metagenomics assembly of... | reverse complement strand
TATAAATATGACAAGAGCGGGCCGGAGAAAGCGTTTTGAACGCATTTGACCCCGGAAAAAAACGTTTTTCTGATGTTTTTCCAGATCTTCTTACATCGGATGCACGTTTATGGCGGAATTTGGACCGGAGATAATAAATCCTGGTGGTCGCATATCCTTCTTAACCTGAAGATGCTGCCGTCTCTGAACATGTGTGGTTTCCTGTATACAGGTGCTGACCTTGGAGGTTTTGGTGCTGATACAACAAGAGAATTGCTGCTACGTTTTCTCGCACTTGGTGTATTTACACCATTGATGCGTAATCATTCGGCGACGGGAACAAGAGAGCAGGAGTGTTATCAATTCGAAAATATCGAGGATTTCCGTGCTGTCATTAACACCAGATATCGTCTTGTGCCGTATCTGTACAGCGAGTACATGAAAGCTGCGCTGAGTGATGACATGTATTTTAAGCCGTTAGGGTTTGTTTATCCGGATGACAAGAGAGCAATCCGAGTAGAGGATCAGCTGATGCTCGGAAACGAGATTATGATCGCTCCGGTTTACGAGCAGAACGCAAGAGGCCGTTATGTTTATCTGCCGGAAGAAATGAAATTTGTCAAGTTCCTGCCGGATGGAAGCATTTCGGAAGAGATTCTCGCGAAAGGTATCCATTATGTAGATGTGGCATCAAATGAAGTACCGCTCTTCATTCGAAATGGTAAATGTATCCCGGTTGCAGAAGCGGCAGAGTGTGTGAAGGATATTGATACCGAACATCTGCAGCTTATCGGATACGAAAACAGTAGTTATACCATGTATGAGGATGATGGGATCTGCAAGGATTACGATAAAAAAGAAAATTACCGAGTATTCACAAATTAACGTTTAAGAGTAAAAAAATACTGCTTAGATATCAAAATGATATTCAAGCAGTATTTTTTGTCATATAGCGGAAAAATTTCGCTCGTATAAATTAATCGATCGCTTCCCCTTTTTTATATTTCTCAACTACATTCTGGATACGTTCGCTTGGATCAAGGATGCTGCTGATAGAAGCATCATGGTTCAGTGTATCGATCACCAGTGCGATGTACTTGCTCATGTCGCAGTTGATGTAGTAAGGACGGCTGAGCAGTTCCGGTGTCTGATAGATCAGGTTTGTTGTGAGGATTCCGCTGATCAGTCCTTCTTCGTAAGCCTGGTCGAATTTTTCCATACCGTTTGTTGAAAAGTCCGAAGGTTGCAGCAGCTAGATACGTTTTGCTTTACGCATCTTGAGCTGGCGTGCTACATCGAGGATACTGTCACCTGACGAAATCATATCATCGAGGATGATTACGTCTTTTCCTTCTACGGAAGAGCCAAGGAATTCGTGTGCTACGATCGGGTTACGTCCGTCTACGATGGTTGTGTAGTCACGGCGTTTGTAGAACATACCCATGTCGAGTCCGAGTACGTTGGCAAAGTAGATTGCACGTCCGGTTGCACCTTCATCCGGGCTAATCGCCATCATATGGTCAGCATCGATCTGAAGATCCGGTACATGCTTTAAAAGTCCTTTTACGACTGGTAAGTCGGACGGATCGTCTCAAATCCGTTCAGCGGGATCGCATTCTGGACACGTGGGTCGTGTGCATCGAAAGTGATGATATTGTCAACACCCATGCGGACAAGCTCCTGCAGACCAAGTGCACAGTCCAGTGATTCACGGCCGCTTCTCTTGTGCTGGCGGCTTTCATACAGGAAAGGCATAATGACGTTCAGACGACGTGCTTTTCCTCCTACAGCGGCGATGACACGCTTCAGGTTCTGGAAATGGTCGTCCGGTGACATATGGTTGGTATTGCCGCTGAGCGAATAAGTCAGGCTGTAGTTGCAGACATCGACCATCAGATAAAGGTCTTTTCCACGTACAGACTCATTGATAATACCTTTGGCTTCACCAGATCCAAAACGCGGTACTTTGCGTTGATCAGATAGTTCGGCTTTTCGTAGCCGTTGAAAACAAGATTGTCTTTCTGGAAACGAGTCTCTTCCTTTCTCCATTTTACGAGATAGTCATTGACTTTATTTCCCATCTCTTCACAGCCGTCTACAGCAATAATGCCGAGAGAGCCAACTGGAATATTATCCAGAATTCGTTCACTTCGATGTAACATCAGTGTTCCTCCCTGTACATAAGTTTCTTTTGAATGCGGATATCATCACCGGCAAGGCGAAGTATCTTATAATGGTTGCTTATCCGGGAAAATGTACGTTCTGTATAGTTCGTCTTGATTTCCTCCAGAGTAAGATTAGTAGAAATGATCGTGGATTTCCTGTTCAGGATCCGATCATTTAAACACACAAAAAGCTGAGAAACGACAAAGTCTGTATTTCGTTCGGTTCCCAGGTCATCAATGATCAGCAGATCACACTGGTGGATCTGCTCATATAAAAGACAGCTCTCATCATTCCGGGTCAGTGCTTTTTCAAGGAGCGCATCGAAAAATTCAGAGGCAGTCAGGTAAAGAACGGAATGCAGAGAATCCATTACTTCTTTTGCAATGCAGTGACTGAGAAATGTCTTCCCAATACCAGTATTCCCAAAAAGGAGCAGATTACCATGTTCGGTATCAAAATTGTGGATGAAATTCATACATTCCTGATAAGCCGCGTTGCAAGCTCGCGGGAATTCTGACCGGAAAGCCGGTCTCTATAATTGGATGAATAATAATCAAAATTAAAATGTTCAAAATTTTCCTGTTCGAGAAGCCCTTTTAAGTTGGACTGGGTGTAGAACAGATCAATGATCGCTTTTAAAAAGCAATGGCACTTTTTCGTGCGACATAGCCGGTATCCTGACAGTCCGGACATTCAAAATGCTGTTCCAGATAGTCTTCCGGGAATCCGCGTCGGAAAGGAGTCGGCGGCGTCTGTCAGAAAGAGACCGGATCTCTTCCTTCAAAGAAGCGAGGGCAGTGTCATCGCCTGCGAGCAGCTTTTTCGCCTGATCAAGACTGGCAGAAGAAATAGAGGCATCAATCGATGCAAGCTCCGGAACCTTCTGGCAGGCATGCTCGTAGTGAAGATTCGCGAGGTCGCGGCTCTTCGCTCTTTTTTCTTCATATACGCGCATCAGCGCATTGTATTGTGAATTAGTTAACGGCACAGTGTTCCCCTTTCTTAGTTACTGCGTAATAATTTTTGGTAAGCTCGTCCATATTGTAAGAACGTTCTTCAAAATTACGGAATTTGGAAGGCTGCTGGGCAGAAGGTGTACGGTTTTGCCCCGAAGGAGTTTTCCTTCGGTCTTTTTCCTGCTCAAAGGCAGAATCAAGACGCTCAACATCTGCCAGTGTACGAACGTTGCCCGTCTTCCAGTTTTCGAGAATCTTGTCAGTATATTCAAAACTTGGCTGGTGAATCGCACTGATGGTGCGGTTGCATGCTTCCAGAATGAGATCCAGTTCGAAATTCCCATCCTCCAGCCATTTGCGGATATAATCCAGTTCGGCAGATGCAGGTCCCCGCCCTTTGATGCCAAATGCATTCAGGATAGAATAGCAGGTTTTGTTGTAAAATGCAGAGGAATTACGTGCCTGATCGACGGTTGTAATATGTTCATCTGCCCATGAAAGTGCTACTTTTGAATGTAATGCATGCTCTTATGTCCGTTCTCCACACAGTATTCGATCAGATACTCGATCAGGTCTGCGGAAAAACCAAGGGAATCATAAAAGTAGGTAATCGCATCAACATCGGTACGGGATAAGGTTTTGCCAAGATATTGTTCAGCAATAAAAAGAATCTGCTTTAATTCTCTTCTTGCAGCAAGGGAACGTCTTGATGCAGGAAGATTCTGACCGGCAGCTTTGTCTGAAACAGTGGTATTTCCATCAGACTGCGCGACCGGAGATTTTTCATGAACGGAAGCAGACTGTGCGGAAGGTGTATGGAAAGCCGCTTTGACAGGTGTCTGATGAGTTGGTGCTTTTCCGATACAGATTCCGGCGAGTTCATTTGTTTCGTCATATTCGAGAGAAAGAATTCCTTCTTTTTCCCAGTATTTGAGTGCGCGCAGGATATCGCCTTCGGTATTCTCCAGAAGGTCTGCCATCTGCGGGATATCCGGAAGCTGCTCCGGGATATTCTGATAACGGAGAAGAAGAAGATAGACTTTTACATATTCTCCGTTCGCAGATACCATATAATGATCGATAAAGTCATTCTCCACGATCGTTATGTTATTGTGGGAATGATTGCGCAAAATAAGTGCACTCATAATTTCCGCTTCCTTTCTTTTCTGACTTTGTTCATTATAACATCATCCCAGATTGTAAAAAAGAATTTTCTGACGGAAATTTTTGTTATTACAGATAAAATTTCGCAAATATTGGAGAAAATCAGGCTTTTAACAGGTCTTCCCCAATGGTTACAACATCTCCGGCACCCATTGTGATCAGAAGATCGCCAGGCTGACAATGGGTGGTGACGAATTCTTCGATGGCTGCAAAGCTTGGAAGATAAGTTGCGTCACATCCATGTTCTTTGACTGCATCTGCAAGCTGTGCAGAAGAGATGCCTAAGTATCTGTCTCACGCGCTGCATAGATGTCAGCAAGGATTACATGGTCTGCATGTGCGAGTGCTTCAGCAAATTCTGAGAATAATGCTTTTGTACGGGTATAAGTATGTGGCTGGAAAATACACCACAGCTTTTTATGTGGATAATGTGCAGCACTTTTCAGAGTTGCTGCGATCTCTGTCGGATGGTGTGCGTAATCATCAATGATAGTCACTCCGCCGACTTCACCTTTGTATTCAAAACGGCGGTCTGTTCCGTGGAAGGAAGCAAGACCTGTCTGGATCGTCTCCGCAGGAACACCAAGAATATCGGCAACTGCGATTGCCGCAAGTGCGTTATATACGTTGTGCTCACCGCCAACTGCAAGAGCGAGATGTGCAACATTCTGTCCGTCTTTTACGACATCGAAAGAGGCATTGCCCTGTTCGTTATAAGTAATATTGGCTGCACTGTAATCCAGGGAAGCTTCTTTGCCAAAAGTAATAACACGACAGGAAAGATCGGAGGTGATCTCTTCAATTTTATCAATATCTCCGTTGATGACGAGAGTTCCGTTTTCCGGAAGAAGCTTAGCAAAAGGTGGAAAGAATTACGGATATCGTCCAGGTCTTTAAAAAAGTCCAGATGATCCGCATCCACATTCAGAATAATACCGATTTTCGGGAAAAAGTGCAGGAAACTGTTGGTATATTCGCATGCTTCCGTGATAAAAAGGTCAGGTCCGCCGACACGGATATTGCCTTCGATCGCTTTCAGGATACCGCCGACAGAGATTGTCGGATCCAGGTCTGCTGCAAGAGCAATATGAGAAAGCATAGAAGTTGTGGTTGTCTTACCGTGTGTACCGGATATAGCAACCGGTGTCTTATAGTTAGTCATAAGCTGACCGAGTAATTCTGCTCTGGATAACATCGGAAGATTCTGACGCTTTGCTTCTGCAAATTCTTCGTTGTCTTCGTGGATCGCTGCGGTATAAACTACAAGGTCGATACCGTCTATAATATTGGAAGCTTTCTGACCGTAAAATACGGTTGCACCATTCTGAGACAGATGATCCGTAAGTGCGATTCTTTGTTATCGGATCCGGATACTGTGAAGCCTTCTTCAAGAAGGATCTCAGCGAGTCCACTCATACTGATGCCGCCAATTCCGATGAAGTGGATATGGCAAGGCTGATTAAAATCAATTTTATACATAATGACACTTCCTGTTCTGTGAATTTGTTTCATAGTATTTGACTTACGTGCATAATTATAACATAGATAGGTCAAAAACCAAACCTTTTCTTTTTGTGATATTTCTATAAAAAAGATAGGTAAACAGAAATATTTTTGTAAAATATGTTCACTATATGTATGTAATATGTTATAATGAAAAACCAGAATTACTGAGAAGGGGTGAAGACATGATAAAAAAGGAAATGATAGCAATGCTATTGGCAGGAGGACAGGGCAGCAGACTTGGCGTCCTGACTGCAAAAGTTGCTAAACCGGCTGTTGCATTTGGCGGCAAATACAGGATCATTGATTTTCCGCTGAGTAACTGTATCAACTCAGGAATCGATACAGTCGGTGTCCTGACCCAGTATCAACCACTCAGGCTTAATACACATATTGGAATTGGTATTCCGTGGGATCTGGACCGGAATATCGGAGGGGTGTCAATTCTTCCGCCGTATGAGAAGAGTACAAGCAGCGAATGGTATACAGGAACGGCGAATGCAATTTATCAGAATCTGGAGTATATGGAGACATTTAATCCGGATTATGTACTGATCTTATCAGGAGATCATATTTACAAGATGGATTACGAGGTCATGTTGGATTTTCACAAGGAGAATCATGCAGATGTGACGATCGCGGCAATGCCGGTTCCGATCGAAGAAGCAAGTCGTTTCGGAATCGTAATTACCGATGAAGACAAGAGAATCACCGAGTTTGAGGAGAAGCCGGCGAATCCGCGGAGCAATCTTGCGTCCATGGGAATTTATATTTTCAGTTGGCCGGTGCTCAAAGAGGCACTGATCAAGATGAAAGATCAGCCGGGATGTGATTTCGGAAAGCATATCATTCCGTACTGTCATGAAAAGAAGCAGAGACTGTTTGCATATGAATATAATGGTTACTGGAAGGATGTCGGTACATTGAGTTCTTACTGGGAAGCTAATATGGAACTGATCGACATTATTCCTGAATTTAATCTTTATGAGGAATTCTGGAAAATTTATACGAATAATTCAATTATACCGCCACAGTATATCTCAAAAGAAGCTGTGATCGACAGAAGCATCATTGGCGACGGAGCTGAGATATACGGCGAGATACATAACTGTGTGATCGGCGCAGGTGTTGTTGTTGGACAAGGCTGCGTGATCCGGGATTCGATCATCATGCAGGATGTTGCGATAGGAAATGACTGTGTGATCGACAAAGCGATCATTGCGGAGAATGTTAAGGTTGGAGATAATGTAACCCTTGGAATCGGCAATGAAGCACCGAACAAGCTCAGGTCTGATATCTACAATTCCGGACTGGTTACGATCGGTGAGAATTCTGTGATTCCGGCAGGAGTACAGATTGGAAAGAATACTGCGATCAGCGGTATTACCGTGAAGGAGGATTATGTACAGGGTGCTCTTGAAAGCGGCGGAGTATTGATAAAGGCGGGTGACAGATCATGAGAGCAGTTGGAATCATTTTAGCAGGCGGTAACAACAACAAGATGCGGGAGCTTACACAGAGGCGTGCAGTGGCAGCGATGCCGATTGCAGGAAGCTACCGGGCAATTGATTTTGCACTCAGCAATATGTCCAATTCGCACATCCAGAAGGTAGCAGTACTTACTCAGTATAATGCACGTTCACTGAATGAACATTTGAATTCTTCCAAGTGGTGGGATTTCGGACGTAAGCAGGGTGGTCTTTATGTATTTACACCGACGATCACCGCAGACAATGGCTACTGGTATCGTGGAACGGCAGATGCGATCTATCAGAACCTGGATTTCCTGAAGAGGTGCCATGAACCTTATGTGATCATCACATCCGGTGATGCGGTTTACAAGATGGATTATAACAAAGTACTGGAATACCACATTGCCAAGAAAGCAGATATCACTGTGGTATGCCGGGATCTGGATCAGGGCGAGGATGCAACCCGTTTTGGCATCCTGAAGATGAATGAGAATATGCGGATCGAAGATTTGAGGAAAAACCATGGTGGCAAATTCCAACACGATTTCCACAGGAATCTATATCATCCGCAGACGTCAGCTGATCGATCTGATCGAGCATTCAGCTGAGGAAGACAGATATGATTTTGTAACGGATATCCTGATCAGATACAAGAATCTGAAAAAGATATACGGTTATAAGATAAAAGACTACTGGAGCAATATTTCCACGGTCGATGCCTATTATAAGACAAACATGGATTTCCTCAAACCGGAAGTCCGGAACTATTTCTTTAAGCAGCTTCCAAGTATTTATTCCAAGGTGACAGATCTGCCTCCGGCAAAATATAATCCGGGTGCGGTCGTTAAGAACAGCCTTGTGGCAAGCGGAAGCATTATCAACGGAACCGTTGAGAATTCGGTTCTGTTTAAAAAAGTGTTTGTTGGAAATAATTGTGTGATCAAAAACTCAATTATTTTAAATGATGTGTATCTTGGGGACAATACTTACATTGAGAACTGTATTGTAGAGAGCAGGGATACGATCCGTGCCAATACACGGCATGTTGGTGAAGATGGCGTGAAAGTAGTAATAGAAAAGAACGAAAGGTACGCATTATAAAAACTGAGGGGGACTTGTAAGAGTCCGGATCAGAAGGCATGCCGGTCAAATAAAGGAAAAGGAGCGGACCGGTATGTGCGTTACTGGAGAAAGGGGCTAGAAAGTTATGCAGATTACAGATGTACGCGTGCGCAAAGTAGCAAAAGAAGGAAAATTAAAGGCAGTAGTATCAATTACAAATGGACGAAGAATTTGTTGTTCACGATATTAAAGTCATTGAAGGGGAAAAAGGACTTTTCATTGCAATGCCGAGTAAGAGAGCACTGGATGGGGGAATATCGTGATATTGCGCATCCAATCAATTCCGGTACAAGAGACAGAATCCAGAAGATCATTCTGGACAAGTATGCGGAAGTACTGGAAGAGACTGAGACGCGGAAACTGCAGAAATCTAAGTACAGAAAAATACTGAAAACAAAAATCCCGGAGACTGGAAGTAAAACCAGTTCTCGGGATTTTATATTTTGAGAAATGATATTTCTACGATGGTCAATCGCGCATAAACTGATCGATCACATAGAGAACTCCGTCATCATCATTTGATTTTGTGATAAAATCTGCTTTTTCACGGACCAGTGGCTGTGCATTTTCCATTGCCACTCCAAGACCTGCGGTTTCGATCATAGTCAGGTCGTTGTATCCGTCACCGCAGCAGATCATTTCATCAGCAGTCAGACCGATGCTGGTAAGAAGCTTCAGAAGAGAGGCGGCTTTGTCTACATTCTTTGGAACAATTTCGAGGAAAAATGGATCCGAACAGTAAACATCGATATAACCATGGAAATGAGCGGACATTTCCTCTTTAGCAGCAGCGATGCTGTCCGGTTCTCCGGTCAGGAGAAATTTATTGTTTGGAAATGTGGATACTTTCTCGCAGAAATTATCAATTTGTACAATTGGTAAATGGTTGATCCGGGATTCTAATTCGGAATATTTTGTCGGGGTAAATCCGGACAGGAGCTGTCCATCCTCATAAGCCAGAATATCAACCGGGTAGTTGGAAGCAATCCGGTAGATATCCGGGATCACGTCCTGCGGAAGTGTTTTGTTGTAAATGACTTGGCCGGTGCGGCAGTCAGTGATCCGTGCTCCGTTGAAGGATAGGATATAGCTTCCGTAACGTTCCAGATGGAGCTGCCTGGCAAGGGGAACCACGCCGTATGTAGGGCGACCGCTTGCAAGAACAACTTTTTTTCCGGCTTCCTGGATCTCGATCAGAGCCTTTAACGTTGGTGGAGTGATTTCTTTCCTGGAGTTGGTAAGTGTTCCGTCCAGGTCAAGAACAAGTATCTGATATTTCATGTCTTACCTCTCTTAAAACTTCATCTGTCTGAGTACATCAATGATCTCAGGAAATTCCATACCGTGGGAAGCTTTGACCAGAATGGTATCATCTTTTTTGACAACATTCCGGATTTTTCCCAGGAAGTCCTGTTTGGTTTTAAAGTAAAGTACGGCACTGCTCTTTGCACAGGCTTTTGCACCTTCATATGCGTGGTGGGAAGTTCTCCGATACAGCAGATCACATCAATGCCGATCTCGGCAGCATGTGCGCCGGTATTGTAGTGAAGTTCATTCTCCTTATCACCAAGCTCATACATATCGCCCATTACAGCTACGGTTCTTCCTGTTGCGGTAGAAAGTACATCCAGAGAAGATTTCATGGAAACCGGATTAGCGTTGTAGCAATCATCGATGATCAAAAGAGATCCTGTGTCGATCAGATTGGTACGTCCGGCAATCGTCTTCAGGGAAGAGATCCCGGTCTGGATTTCCTCCAGAGTAAGTCCAAGCTTCATGCCGACACATGCTCCGGCGAGAGCATTATAAACCATGTGATTTCCCGGCACCGGGATATGTACGTTGATTTCACCAAGTGGAAGGTGGAGTACAGCGTCAGTTCCGCGAAGTCCCTGACTTACGATTCCGTCTGCATAGGCATCCAGCTGGTCTGAAAGACCGAAGAAAACAGGCTTTTTCCCTTGTACCTCTGCGACTGTGGAAAGTTTGTCGTCATCTCCGTTTAAGATGACAGAAGCATTTGGACGCAGATGATCAAAAACTTCGGTTTTGGCTTTTAAGATTCCGTCGCGGCTTCCGAGATTTTCCATGTGTGCAAGACCGATGTTGGTGATTACACAGATATCCGGCTGGCTGATGGATGCAAGTTCATGCATCTCTCCGAAATGGTCAATTCCCATCTCCAGGACAGCGACTTCATGTTCTTCGGTAAGATTGAAGATGGTAAGCGGAAGTCCGATTCCATTGTTAAAGTTTCCCTCTGTCTTAAGAACATTGTATTTCCGGGAAAGGACAGAGGCAATCGTTTCTTTGGTGCTGGTCTTGCCAACACTTCCGGTGATGCCGACAACCTTGATGTCAAGCTGCATGCGGTAAAACGCTGCAATATCACGAAGTGCTTTTTCGCAGGATTCTACATGAATGCAGGGACAGGTAAGGGAAGAAGGATCTTCTTCTGTAAGAGTAGCAAGTGCACCCTGTTCCATAACCTGTGGGATAAAGGTGTGGCCGTCTACACGGGCTCCTTTGAGTGGGACAAAAAGAAATCCCGGTGCTGCTTTCCGGCTGTCGATTGCAACGCCGGTAATCTCTTTTTCAAGAAAACTGCTGTCACCATGGAAGGCTCCATGGCAGGCAGCGGTTATATTTTTTAATGTCATATTTTTCATCGGTAATACCTCTTTTCAAATTGTGACCTAGTCATCAGCACTCATGCGGTCAAGAAGCTGTTTCTTTACTTCATAAAGTCTTGGAGACAGATCGATATACATCTGGTGAGGATTGAAGAGTCGTTTGGATTCATCCCACAGGGTATCTTTTTCCTGACGGCAGTAAGCGGCAATCTCTTTGACAGACGGGGAAGTGTAGACACATTCACCGTTGATGAAGATTGGCTGCATCATTTCGCGGACGGTATAGGTTCCGGCTTTCATCTTTGTCTTTTTCCATGTCTCGCTTGGATCAAAGAGGAGAAGATCTTCCTCCGGATTGATTTCTTCGTCTACAAAGCAGATATAATCAGCTTTCATCTTGCCGGTTTCTTTTTCGTAAATACGGTAAACCGTCTTGTTGCCCGGATTGGTGATCTTTTCTGTGTTCTCAGAAAGTTTGATTTTAGGTTCGAACTCGCCATTCTTATTCTGGATGGCAGCGAGCTTATATACACCACCGAATGAAGGACAGTCTTTGGAGGTGATCAGATTGGTTCCGACCCCCATGAATCGATCGCTGCGCCCTGCATCTTGAGGTCGTGGATCAGATATTCATCAAGGTCGTTGGATGCGCAGATCGTTGCTTCTTCAAAGCCGGCCTCATCCAGCATCTTACGTGCTTTTTTGGACAGGTAGGCAAGATCGCCGCTGTCAAGACGGATACCAAGCTTTCTCGGGCTGATGCCGGCATCTTTCATCTCCTGGAAGACACGGATCGCATTCGGCACACCGGATTTTAAGGTGTCGTAAGTATCGACAAGAAGGTACATCCTTCAGGATAAAGATCTGCATAGGCTTTAAATGCGGTATATTCATCCGGGAACTCATGATCCAGCTGTGTGCATGGGTTCCCATAACCGGAACGTCAAAAAGCTTGCCGGTAAGTACGCAGGAGGTTCCCACGCAGCCGGCGATCACGGCAGCACGTGCGCCGTATAATCCGGCATCCGGTCCCTGGGCACGGCGAAGCCGAATTCCATAACACCGGTATCACCGGCAGCGTATACGATACGGGAAGACTTGGTCGCGATCAGACACTGGTGTTCAGAATGTTCAGGATTGCGGTTTCCACAAGCTGAGCTTCCATGATCGGGGCAACGACTTTGAGGATCGGCTCCTTTGGAAGATCAGGCTTCCTTCCGGAATTGCGTAAATGCTTCCGGTAAGTGATAGCCGCTCAGATACTGAAGAAAATCTTCAGAAAAAATGTGGAGACTGCGAAGGTAATCCACATCATCATAGCTGAAGTTTAGATTTTTCACGTACTCAATAACCTGTTCAAGTCCGGCTGCGATTGCATAACCGGAAGAAAATGGGTTGGAACGGTAAAATACATCAAAAATTACGGTAGGATTGTCCTGTTTATCGTAATAACCCTGCATCATAGTCAGTTCGTATAAGTCTGTAAGTAATGTTAAATTTTTAGAATGCATAATCGTACCTCTTTTCTGTTATAGGTTTAGATCAGACTGGCGTTTTTCTTAATTGTGTCCTGAATAAGATCATGACAATAGATTCCAAGATGTTTTCTTGTCTCTTTGTCCAGTTCTTTTGGATAGATTGGTTTGCCGTATTCGATGACGACATGTACTTTTTTTACACGTGGGAAATGTGCTTCAAAAATGTCAGCAGTATTGTTCATGCTGATCGGAATGATCGCACACCCGGTCTTTTCGGCAATCTTAAGTGCACCGTCACGGAATGGAAGCATAGAAAGCTCTTCGCCATTGTTGCGGGTTCCTTCCGGGAAAATGCAGATGGAAATGCCATTTTTTACATAATCAATTGCCTGAAGGATCGTCTTCAGACCTTCTCTCATATTGTCTCTGTCAAGGAAGAGACAGTACAGATTCTTCATCCATGTGGAAAGAAGCGGAATCTTTTCCATTTCTTTTTTGGCAACATAACCGGTCAGACGCCTGCACCGGCTGTAAGTAAGGAGAATATCAAAATAACTGCGGTGGTTGCCGATAAAGAGTACCGGTTCATCCGGAACATTTTCTTCACCGATCACGGTTGTCGTGACACCGGTCATCTTAAGAATCACTTTAAAGCCCCACTGAACGATGCGCAGAGAACTGATATCTTTGGCTCTGCGATTGAATTTACCAATGATCCATTCCACCAGAAAAACCGGAATGGACAGGATCAGGTAAAGAATTAAAAAGACTGCGATACAGATAAATCGTATCATTACCCCAAAATCCTCTCTTTCATTGTATAAAGTAACATACTTTTCTTCGATTATACTATTCGAGGCATGAAAATACAAGGAAGATAATATGATAATAAAGAGACAAAAAAATGGAAAAGTTTGTGAATAATTATGAGAATAAAATGCCGTGTGACAGGGGTGATCTGGATGCTGATTTTCCTTGGCGGCTGTCAGGTCATGGAAAAAGGGGAAGCGGGTGGAGAAATGCTGGAATATTCCATTGTGGATGAGAAAAAAGTTCCGGCGGAAATGACCGAACGCATTGCCGGGATGGAAGAAACCCCATTTCAGATCATGTATGTGCAAGGAGACCGGCTGTATGTCGGACAGGGGTATGGGAGACAGGAAATGGAGGGATATGCGATCCGGGTTGATGGCTGTACGGAAGAAAAAGATGTGATCTGTGTACAGACAACACTTCTGGGACCGGGAAGTGACGAGACAGAAAAAGATGGGGAGGAGATGGGAAATATCTGTATGCGGGAAGATGGATTTTCCCAATACCCATATGTTGTCCTGGAAATGGCAAAAAGCGAAAAACCGGTGATATTTGAGTAGGAGGCTGACTATGGAACTGATAAGAAAACAGGTACGCATGAATCAGAATGGGCAAAACAGTGACGGATCAGTTATGATCGGTGGGATTATAATGTACCAGATGCGAAAAGTGACGTGGGAAGAGTGCTTTCCGGTGAGGGAAGTCTGCGGATTGAAGAGACAAGAAGAGTGGAAAATTATCTCCGTGTGACGGGAAAACTGAATTTTAAAGTTTTGTATGTGACAGATTCGGGAGATCCGCGTCCCGGAGCTTTGGAGGGAATGATTCCGTTTGAGGAAATGGTCTACATGGAGGAAGAGAACGGAGAAGGCGAAGACATTGTGCAAGTTCAGCGGGTGGAATGCGGGGTATCACTGATCCATTCGAGAAAGCTTGCGGTAAAAGCGCTTGCGGAAATGACGGTACATACAGAGCAGATCACAGAAAACAGGTGACACTTGATGTGGATGGGGAAGAGGGAATCTATCTGAAAAAATGTCCGGTGGAGCTGCTGCAGCTGTTTACCGCGAAGAGAGACATTTACAGGATCAAAGAGGAGATTAAGATACCGGGGACCAAAGAGAATATCGGAACGCTCTTGTGGACAGAGGTAAGCTCCCGGAAAATGGATACCAGACTTGTGCAGGATGCTATGTTGATAAATGGAGAATTGCAGATCTTTGTTCTCTATGAATCCCAGGAGGGCAAGACAGACTGGGTGGAGCAGACGGTTCCTTATGAGGGGCGGATCGAGTGTGCCGGAGCAGAAGAAGGTATGTATCATCATGTCTATGACCGGCTGGATGATATCAGTGTGGAAGTGCGGATGGATGAGGACGGTGAGATGCGTGCGCTTGGCATTGAAGCGGCACTTCAGGTTCGTCTTTTTGTCTATGGGGAAGAAAAGCTGGAGCTTTTAGAGGATGCGTATTCCCTTGATAAAAAATGTGTTTTGGAGACAGAAGAAGTTGTTGTTGAGGAGCTTCTGATGCAGAATCATTCAAAAAGTAAGATCACAGAACGATTAAGTCTGCCGGAGCTGAAAGATGAGATCCTTCAGGTGTGCCACAGCAGCGCAGATCTGCAGATAGAAAAAATGGAAGTGCAGGATGGAGGAATTCTGGCAGAGGGGATTCTAAATGTCAGCTTTCTGTATGTAAAGGCAAACGATGAAGTACCATTTGGTGTGTGGAAGGGGATGGTTCCATTCTCGGCAATGCTTGAATGCGGGAAGGAAGCATCGATATGAAATATGACGTCACATATGCAGTGGAGCAGCTTGCGGTAGATCTTGCCGGAAATGATGAAGTAGAGATCAAAGCGGTCGTGGCGTTCAGAAGTTTCATGCGAAAAGCGGAAAAAATACAGATGGTGACAGAGGCTGCACTTGTGGATTATGAAAAAGAAGAGCGGATGAACCAGCGGGAATTGTGGGATATATCGTAAAAGACGGAGATGATCTGTGGAGCCTGGCAAAGAAATATTCGACCACAGAAGAAGCATTCTGCTTAATAATGAATTATTATCAAAAGAATTGAAAACGGGTGATAAAATATTGATTTTTCGGGAGAGTTTGAGTATACTATAGTAATGAAATGATGTATACAAGATACAAAAAAAGGTCGAAAAAATAACAATAAGGAGATACACGCATGGATAAACTGGAGTTAAAAGCACTTGGGAAGATCAATCTTGGACTTGATGTGCTGGGGCGGCGGGAGAATGGTTATCACGATGTGCGCATGGTCATGCAGACGCTGTATCTGTACGATAATGTGACGCTGCAAAAGAAGTCGGCCCCAGGTATCGAGATCGATTCAAATCTTTTTTATCTGCCGAATGATGAGGACAATATTGCATGGAAAGCGGCAAAGCTTCTGATCGATGAATTGATATCAAAGACGGGATCAGAATCTATCTGGACAAGCATATACCGGTTGCAGCGGGAATGGCAGGCGGAAGTTCCAATGCTGCGGCAGTGCTTTACGGAATGAACCAGATGTTCCGGTTGGGACTTTCTCAAAATGAGCTGATGGAAAGAGGCGTGAAGCTTGGGGCGGATGTTCCTTACTGCATTATGCGCGGAACGGTACTAGCAGAAGGAATCGGGGAAAAACTGACGCCGCTTCCTCCGATGCCGAAATGTCAGATTCTGATCGCCAAGCCGCCGATCAGTGTATCGACAAAGATGGTTTATGAAAAGTTGGATTCCTGTGAAATCAAGGAGCATCCGGATATAGATGGTATCCTGGACGGATTGAAGAACCAGGATCTTGAGCAAGTGGCAGCATCCTTGGGTAATGTGCTGGAAAAGGTTACGGTTGAAGCATATCCGGTCATTGCACAGATCAAAGAATGTATGATGGAAGCAGGTGCTCTTGGGGCGATGATGAGTGGAAGCGGTCCGACTGTATTTGGGATTTTCAGGGATCGCAGGACAGCGAAGGAAGCATTTACAAAAGTAAAAGCACAGAATCTGGCAAAACAGATTTATCTTGCAAATGTGCATAACGTCAGGAGGAGATAAGAATGGATATGGATTTTGAAGTAAATATGAATGAATACCTGCCGTTGAGAGATGTTGTGTTCAATACACTTCGGAAGGCAATTTTAAGAGGAGAACTGAAGCCGGGAGAACGGCTGATGGAGATCCAGCTTGCCAACAAGCTTGGAGTAAGCCGTACCCCGATCCGTGAAGCAATCCGTAAACTGGAGCTGGAAGGTCTGGTTCTGATGATTCCGCGAAAAGGGGCAGAAGTGGCACAGATCACAGAGAAGAATATGCAGGATGTGCTGGAAGTCAGAAAGGCACTGGAAGAGCTTTCCGTACAGCTTGCGTGTGAACGGATCACGCCGGAGCAGGTTGAAGAAATGAAGATGGCAGCTGAAGATTTCCGTAAAGTCTTAAAGAGTGGTGATGTGACGAAGATCGCTGAAGCAGATGTAAAATTCCATGATATTATCTTTGCCGCAACCAATAACCAGAGACTGATCACGCTGCTGAATAACCTGCGGGAACAGATGTACCGGTTCCGCGTAGAATATCTGAAGCAGAAGGAATGTTATCCACAGCTTCTGGAAGAACATGATAAGCTGATCGCACTGATTTCGGGTGGAGAGGTTGAAGAGGCATGTGAGCTCATGGGATGTCATATTGACAATCAGGCCTCTACAGTATCGGATGTTATCCGGAGAGATCAGGTAGAATATCACAGATAAAAATGTATAGTTTTCCATATGTTGTCAATACTCCTGGTATCAAAGACAGGAGGTACATACGAAAATGAAAAAAATAAAAGCAGTGGTGCTGATACTGATCATGATTCTGTGTGGTGCGGCATTTGCAAGGGGAATGCAGGTGGAAGCGAAGGCGAATGCAGTGCAGGAAAAGTTATCCGGTGAGGTGTTCCGCTTTCATGTGCTTGCCAACAGTGACAGCAAAGAAGACCAGGAACTTAAGATGAAGGTGAAAGAGGCTGTTGTAGATTATATGTGTGAGAATCTTTCGAATGCAGGGAATGCAGCGGAGGCGAAAGCATGGGCGATCCGCCACAAAGAAGAACTGATCCGGACGGCCAGGGAAGTCTTGCAGAAAGAAGGATGTAACGATCAGATAACAGCTGAGGTCGTGCGGTGTGAATTTCCGGACAAAACTTACGGAGACATCACCTTCCCTGCAGGCTGGTACGATGCACTCCGGATCAAGATCGGAAAGGCACAGGGGCACAACTGGTGGTGTGTTCTTTATCCGAATCTCTGTTTTATGGATTCTGTCCATGCAATTGTTCCCAAAGAAGGGAAGGAAGAGCTGCGGAGTGTGCTGACGGATGAAGAGTATGCGATGATCGTAAAAGGCACACCGGTAAAAATCAAATGGTTTTTCTTGCAATTGACGGAGTAAATGTGTAGAATATACTTCAACGAAGATGGCAGGAAAATTTGTTTCGCCTAAGGCAAAGGAAAGTTTAATGACGGATATACTTGTAAAATTATTTGTAAAAGATTATAAGGATGTAGAAAAGGTGTCTGTCCGTACAGCATATGGAGTGCTGGCAAGCGGAGTAGGCATCTTTTGTAATGTTCTGCTGACGATTGCGAAGATGGTGATAGGAATCCTTCTTCACAGTGTGTCTGTTACTGCAGATGCATTTAACAACTTATCGGATGCAGGTTCTTCGATCATTGGAATGATCGGAGTGAAGATGGCAGAAAAACCGGCAGACAAGGAGCATCCTTTTGGGCATGGCAGGCTGGAATACATAGCGGCACTGATTGTATCCTTTCTGGTGATCGAAGTTGGATTTACCTTTTTCAAAAATGCGATCGTGAAGATCCGGGAGCCGGAAGAGTTAAAATTCAGTCTGGTGTCGATCCTGATCTTGGTGTTGTCCATAGGTGTGAAGCTGTGGCTTGTGATGTTTAACCGGAAACTTGGTGAAAAGATTTCTTCCCAGGTGATGATGGCGACGGCAGCAGATGCACTTGGAGATGTGATCACGACAGCAGCGACGATCCTGTCGGTTGTATTCTGGCGGATCACAGGGATCAATATCGATGGCTTTGTTGGACTTGGTGTTTCACTGGTCGTTATGTGGGCCGGATTTGGGATTGCGAAGGATACGCTTGAGCCGCTGATCGGAATTCCGGCGACATGGGAAGATTATGAGAAGATCAAGCATTTTGTGGAAAAATACGCTGGAATCGAGGGCAGCCATGATCTGGTGATCCATAATTACGGACCGGGAAGAAGTATGGCGATCATTCATGCAGAGGTTCCGAATGATGTCCCGATTGATGTATCCCATGAGATCATTGACCGGATTGAGAGAGAGGCAATGGAACAACTGGGGATCTCGCTGACAATTCATATGGATCCGGTGGAGACTCGTAATGAAGAAGTACTTCAGGCAAAACATGAGACAGAAAAAGCTGTGGAAGCACTGGATCCGAGATGCAGTATCCATGATTTCCGCATGGTGAATGGAGAAAAACAGATCAATCTCATTTTTGATTTTGTCATTCCGAGAGAGTATTCTGAGGAAAAAGGGAATGAACTGACACTGACTTTGATGGACCGATTGCAGCATCATAACCCAAAGTATCAGTGTGTTATCACATTAGACAGAAGTTATGTGGAAGAACAGAGGTAAAAGAGATGTATACATTTGAAAGCAGAGTACGATTCAGTGAAGCAGACCATACGGAGCTTCTGACATTACCGGGGCTTGTTAATTATTTTCAGGACTGTAGTACTTTTCAGTCTGAGGATATCGGATATGGCGTGGAATCACTGAAAAAAAGTGGGCAGGCATGGATTCTTTCTGCATGGCAGATTGTAGTAAACCGTTATCCGAAACTCGGGGAATATATCAGGGTGTCCACCTGGGCAACGGATTTTACCGGACTTTTCGGACTTCGTAATTTTAAGATGGAGGATGAAGCAGGCGAGATGACAGCCTGGGCCAATTCGGTCTGGGTATATATGGATATGAAAAAGGAAGACCATGCAGACCGGCGAAAGAAGAGGTCGAGGCTTATCGACCGGAAGCACCACTGGATGTAGAGTTTGCGCCGCGTAAGATCGTGCTTCCAAAAGAACTGGAAGATGGAGAAAGTTTTCCGGTAAGACGTCATCAGATCGACACAAACGAGCATGTCAATAACTGCCAGTATATTCAGATGGCAATTGATGTGGTGCCGGAATGTGAGCGTGCCGGACAGATCCGGTAGAATATAAAAAATCCGCAGTTATGGGTGATATTATTTATCCAAAGATGGCGGTAGAGGAACAGAGAAAAATAGTGGAACTTTGTGATGCGGAGGGAAATCCGTATGCGGTAGTAGAATTCAAGGAGAAATAAGAGATGGAATTAGGAAAAAAACAGATGCTTACGGTAGTAAAGGTAGTTGATTTCGGAGTATATCTGGGAGATGACAGAGAAAAGGTTCTTCTTCCGAAGAAGCAGGTTCCGGCAGGAATCGAACCGGGCGATCCGATTGAGGTGTTTTTGTATAAGGATTCTTCTGACCGTCTGATCGCAACGGTAAATGAACCGAAGCTTACACTGGGGGAAAGTGCAATCCTGAAGGTAGTGCAGGTAGGCAAATTCGGTGCCTTCCTGGACTGGGGACTGGAAAAGGATCTGTTCCTGCCATTTAAGGAGCAGACTTATAAGGTGAAACCGGGGGATGAATGTCTGGTAGGACTTTATATTGATAAGAGCCAGAGACTCTGTGCACCATGAAGGTATATGAGTATCTGACCAGTGATTCTCCTTATCAGAAGGATGATCAGGTAGAGGGAATCGTTTACGAAGTGAGTGATAATTTCGGGGCTTTCGTTGCAGTGGACGGAAAATATTCTGCGCTTGTGCCAAAGAGAGAAGCACCGAAAAGTCTAAGACCGGGAATGAAGATCCATGCGAGAGTGACAGAAGTAAAACCGGATGGAAAGCTGAATTTAAGTGTCCGTGAGAAAGCATTTATCCAGATGGATAAGGATGCGCTTCTGGTACTGGCGCGTCTGGAAGAAAAGGGCGGAGTCCTTCCGTTTAACGATAAAGCAGATGCGGAGGTGATCCGTGCGGAGTTTGATCTGAGCAAGAATGCATTCAAGCGTGCAGTCGGACATCTGTATAAAGAGCGTAAGATCGAGATCCGTAAGGACAGTATTGTTTTGAAATAGACATTGTGATTATGCACAAAAAACAGACTGTTAAATTGTTCACAATGCCCAAAACGCTGATTTGAAAAAAAACCCTTGATTTTCAAAAAAAAATTGTATATATTGAGGGTGTAAAAGATAGGAAGAGATAAAAGAAAAGGAGTGTACATCATGAAGGTACAGAATATTACAAACATTGATAAGTTTTTTGAAGTAGTAGACAGCTGCAAAGGAAAAGTAGAACTTGTAACAGGAGAAGGCGACAGACTGAATCTGAAATCTAAACTTCTCAGTATGTTTCTATGGCAAATATTTTCTCTAACGGAGAGATTCCGGAACTGGAAATCATTGCATACGAAAAAGAAGACATCGATAAACTGGTTAACTTCATGATCAATGGCTAATTTATATAAATACCAGGAATAGTGAGAAGCAGGAATCAAAGTGATTTGGTTCCTGCTTTTTTGTGTATACGATGAGCCAAGTGCAGATTTGTGCTTGCACAAGGATCTGCATTTGGCGAATGTACATCATCGAGCTGTTAAGCGAGATGGTGTACAAAGTATACAAATCGAGTAGGAGTCAGCCTACTCGATTGTG